>AZIK01009156.1_pt1 | contig 133002 bp, 131 predicted proteins | sample 359131 | NCBI WGS metagenome assembly AZIK01 (sample SAMN02429715, study PRJNA222663) | marine sediment metagenome | biome: Sediment sample; isolation source: enrichment culture of sample MGS-ANC(AMM) from oil contaminated site at the... | place: Italy: Ancona | collected 2012-02-14 | depth 6 m m | reverse complement strand
ATCAGGCGTGAAAAATAGGTTTTTCTACAGCCTCAACGCCTCAATAACCGGCGCAGCTTTGCTACGTCCGGCGCTGAAAGCGCGTAGCTGATTGATTTGTTATAACTATTATTCAAGTTCGCTAAGGCCTAAGTTTGTTTTAAATGGTTGGTTTTCACAAAGATCTGGGGAGTTCGGTTTGTCCAGAATTTTTGTTGGCGGCGCTATTGATACCGTCACTTTATCAAAGTCTACTTTCTGCTCTGATACTTGTGCTATTTGGGAATAAAAGATCAATTTCAGCTGATCCTTTATTGCTTCAGTTAATGTGGAGTCATTATGAATGCGCCAATTAGCGGTATAGAGAGCAATATCTTCAGCACGCTCTCTTTCTTTTTTATAATGCTCTATTAAAGCATCCTTGCTTTTAGCAATAAGTGCGTCATTATTAAATTTATAGTGATCATTTTCATCAATTAAATTATTTCCTGAATTAAGTATTTCAATTTCAGGAGCTGAAATAATCCATTCTTTACCATCATTCATTATGACTTCAGAAATATTGATTTTGGCTAAATCGATTTTGTAGTTAACCCTGGCCGTCCAAGACATTAAATACATTGGAGAACCACCAAAACCCAAAAATGTCTTATCTGTTGGGCAAACCGCATAAACCTTTGATATCTGTTCGGTAATTGGCACTAGAGCTGTTTGTTTTATACGGCTTTCAATAAAACTGGGGGGAAGTATAGGGCGTTCAGAATTTTTCTCATCCCACCACATTTTCCCCAATATGCCACACCCAATAAGTGCTAAAACCAAAATTATATGCTGCATTTTAAAATTCCTCCTAGTTATAACGCCCGCCATCACCAGTGGCAAAACCATAGCGAAGCGGCGGTTTTGGCATCCGGTGAATGGCTTGGTTATGTGTTTTTTCCATAATACTCACTGAGAAGCTTTTTAGCGGAAGAAACCAACCTCGCATCCTTTTTACTTTGTGTGGCTGAGATGAGCAAACCCACAGACTTATTCTTTATCGTCAAGTCACCAATTCCATACTTATCGACAGCTTTTATCCAGTTTGATCGTGGTTTATCGAGCAATATTTTCTCTAATATTCGAGTGTCGCTTGGTAAAACATTATTGATGTAGTAAGACCATCTTTCTTCTGTCACCTTGCTTAGAATTCGTGACGCTTCAGGTTCAGCCGACCACGCTACCCCAAAGGTATTTCCTAGAACCACTGATAAAAGTGCAGTAATACAAGCTGGTAAAGCAGGAGTGGGGATTGTGCTACCAAGTTTACCTAACTCTTTTACTGGAGCAGCTTCGTTGTAGAAATTATTCATACCGTCGTGGGCCCTAAGAACAGAAGTCGCCGCCTTAACGAAGGTGTCACTACGAAGATTCTCGGGCACATAGTCAAAGCCACGAACCTTTGATAGCGCGCTTTTCAACCCAGAAACAGTGGATGTTTTTCCATCAGCATAGGTCTCTGCATAAGTGTGACCAATCTGCCACTTCTCTGACTCTCTCAGCTGAGGCCATACAACCGGGAGCAATACATTAATATTTGCAAGGACATGTTCAAGATTAGCACCAACATTCTTCTTCGCAGCACTCATCAAAACGCTAACAGTAAGCTTTAAGAAAAAGTACGGCGAGCTTTTTAGCATCTCAACTCTTTGATCTTCTTGAGTTAAGGTCTCACCTTCGAGCGCTTCTCTGAATTCCACAAACTTTTTGGCGACCTCTACTTTTGGTCTACCAAGAACAGCTTTTACACATATTTTTAATGATGAAAGCGCTTCAGTTTCGTCGATTTCTTCAGAATCTGACTCATCAATATCCAGCTGGGAGAAGTGCGTGATAATCTCGTGTGTATGGCGTAGCCGAAGTGCATCCGTTTGGGTAACTATACCAAGTTCTTCAGCTAATTTAATCGCATCCTTGGCAGTTAGTATATCTTCAACATCATCATCTTCATCGAGATTAGGCCTGTCTAGCATTTCACCAATAAGAGTGATGCCGACTGTTGACAACTCCTTTTTCAAGGCTGTTATTGTTTTGCCCCACAGGTAGCTAACCGCCATCTCAAAATGATTAGACTCGAAAGCTGAAACAATTTGCTTTCTATCTTTCTTAGAGAGCTGGGCCGCATAGCTAGAGATCTCCGATGGCGTCTTCGCTGTAGCTGGCAAAATTTCATTTGTCTCTTTTTGCCAAAGCATGATATCAGTCATTATGACCTCCAAAAAAATCTGACCATCCATCTTGAGATTGCATAAATGCGGCTCTCAATCCAGTTCCAACTTTCCCCTTTAAGGTAGAAAATGCTCTCTTTCTAGCGCCGCCTATCACATTATCTTTCTTGCTTGACTTAACAAAGCAGTTATACCCAAGCAGCTTTGCACTGCTGTCAAAAATAAGAATCCCGTCCGAATTTAACATGCCTTTTAAAAGACTTGCTTTACTTTCTATGTAGGAAGCTGGGATGTCATTTTTCTTCAACGACGCTATAAGAATGGGAAAATCGATGGGCTTATCTAATATTACACCATCATCTGATAAGAATTTTGGAGCTCTTTTCATATTTGTTACTGCGATCAAGCACCCATGCGACTGCCTTAAAGATTCAAATAGGAGCTTCTTAAGAAAGCTAGTCGTAGCTTCCTTGTGCTCGGGGTCTACTGATTCACAAATTGTCGACACAAGGTCATTTAGATAATGGAGAGGTGGTTTGGCATTTTCTTTTCTATGATCAAGAAAAATATAGTGATATTCACCGTTATTCGATCGCACCTCGACACATTCATCCGCAACCTGAAAAACTTTAACTAACTTAAAATCTTCTTCAGGCATCATTAGTACGTCGTCAACAAGTACTGAAATTGGACTTTCAGATCCCCTGAACAGGCCATATTCAATGTTGTCGCTATTATTCATTCTGTATATATAGGAGCCAGCCTTCTGTCGCCAAGGGTGCGCATTTTTTTAGTGACTCTTTGATACCATCGACATCGGGCGACGAACTCCCGATCTTCAGCGCCTCACCACCTGGCAATAAGGTTCTTATCTGTTCAATATTATTTGTAATGTAGACCTTGGGACAAAGCTTCACTCCTTCCTCTTGGTATCTTGCCAATTTAACGATCAACTCGACAAGATTTAGAGTGTCTCCCAGAATTGGCAAAGCGGAGGCGTGGCAAAACTCAGCGACACCACCGACTAGCTGAGTTCTAAATGTTATATTTTCTGCCATTCTTTAAAATCTCACCTCGTTCGGATGCCTCTCACTGTCTAAGAAATACACATAACGCCGCCAGCACGCGCGGTTTTGTAGTGGAGGCGAAGCCGCAGCGGAAAAGCCGTCGCCGTGCCTGGCATTGTTATAACTTTGTGTTCCAAACTTGAACGCTCTTAGCATCATAGAATTGAACAGGGCAAGAAAAATAGGATTCCGCATTGGCCTTTGCCCTTCTATTGCTTTGGGACTTTGGATCGCCATATATGCTTATATATACATTTTCCACATTACTGCTACTGACTTTATCAAAAATATGGGCGTCGGTTTCATCCATTGAATGACCAAATATAACAAGGGATCCACTTATCTGACCTAAACTCTCGTAGCAAAAATTCAAATAAGGGTTATGCCGAATTCGGTCTAGTTTTTTGATGCTGTCAGGCTCCGAAATAAATATTGGAAAGTTGTGTTTCCTAAGATTTTCTCGGACTTGATCAATGATAGTCTCGCCATCCACCGTATATGCATGCTTTTTTATTACACCAGATTCATCATAAATATGAAGACCACCGTGTAGAAAAAAAACATTCTGTTTGGTCTCACTACCTACCCATGTTCTATTTTGCCGAAATCCATCATCAGTATCAAAATCTTTCGGGTGTACATCCTGCTTATTTCTTGCCCAGTATAAAAGCAAGTCATAATTTACAGTAAAAATTTTCGAGAAATTATTCAAAAATATTCGTGTAACAGAATACTCATCATTGCTTATATCATAAGGAAAATCTGGATGAGTCTTTGATATAGTAGTTATAAGCGAATTTTTCAAACACTCAGCATCGCGAAGTATCCCCTCCACAAATACAGGATATTTATTGAATGACTGTGCAACAAAAACACTTGCGATCATGGTTTTCATGACAATTTCAAAATCATACGTCTTCAACTTAGCGAAAACACCTTTTATAGCTTCATTTCTAATGCCAAAATCCGCTTTTTCTAAAAGATTTTCATATCTAAAAATGTCACCATCCCAAGCCTGTGAAAAACCGTTTCCTAACAATAGGTGTCTATCGCCAACAGCTGTATCCTCAAGCACTTGTGCAAATGATTTCACATATCTTCCTTAAAGTTATAACAGCGTAATAGTATGCCGGCACACTTTGCCGGTTTTGACAAAGTTCCACCAGCATCATAAATTATTGATTTAAAAGGGAAATACTCCATTACATCTGCAATCCATTCGGTGAAAGTGTGCGTGCACACTATTTCGACTTTGTATGGCACACTAACTTGTAAACCAAATTTGTAACTGGCTGATTTGATGGAAAAATAAGCTAGCACTCAGGGTCAAAGCGTGCAACTGAATTTGTAAAGTGTGCCTATATCCCTGCTTTAGTAAAAATATACTGTATATAAACTACAAATCTATCGATTATTTAATCGTAACGTGAGTGCTATTCCGTCAACTGGGCAACATCACAATCTAACGCACGAGCCCAGGCTCTTAGAGTTTCTATATGAGGTTTATTTCCGAACTTCTCTGCCTGAGCAATGGCTCCTTGAGTAACGCCTAATTTTTCTGACATCTGCACTTGAGATAATCCTCGGTATTTGCGCCACGCAGCCATAGGACTTAGACCTTTTTCAATCATAAGACCTACAACCTCATGAGGAACAGTGACGTGAGCATCAGCTTCAACAAGTGCTTGGTATTCATCATAAGGCACTACGGCGTACAAAGGTTTACCACTACTATCTCTAATAATCTGAGCTTCGGTTTTAATCCTGGCTTCAGTATGTTCGCTCATCTCGTTTTCTCACCTCTTGAATCGTTATGACTCGTACACCTTCATCTAGATCAAACAAAACGCGATATCGGCCTACCCTCAGGCGATAACCAGCCTTATGACCTTTCAGTGCTTTCACATTTGCTGCCGTTGTTGGGCATTCACTTAGTTCGTCTACAGCCTTGAAGATCGCCGTACGTTGTTTTTCAGGCTGAATCTTCCGCAGTTCCTTTACAGCTGTTTTCGTCCACTCAATCGAGAACATCAACACCTCCATGTATTACAAACATGCTAACTCAAAATAATAGATATTAAAAATTAAAATTAGATAAAAAATTATATTTACTAATACAAATGCAAATTTAACCGCCTACTTAACTCGCTATTCCAAACAACGCCCATAAAAAAACCCGCCGCAGCGGGTTTTTTTTATGCTTTAACCTTTTGAATCTTACTTCAAAAAGCTACGGCCTTTTTTCGCGGCAGTGCGTAAACGCAATGCGTTTAGCTTAATAAAGCCTGCTGCGTCTTTCTGGTCGTAAGCGCCAGCATCGTCTTCGAAGGTGGCGATTTTTTCGTCGAACAAGGTATCGTCTGAACGACGGCCAACAACAATCACGTTGCCTTTATACAGTTTCACGCGCACGTCGCCGTTAACCACGTCTTGGGTTTCGTCGATGGCGGCTTGCAGCATTTTGCGCTCTGGTGACCACCAGTAACCGTTGTAAATCAGGTTAGCGTAACGTGGCATCAGTTCGTCTTTTAGGTGGGCTGCTTCGCGATCCAGTGTAATGGATTCAATCGCACGGTGCGCTTTTAGCAATACCGTACCGGCTGGGGTTTCGTAACAGCCACGGGCTTTCATGCCGACGTAACGGTTTTCGACGATGTCGACGCGGCCAATGCCGTGTGCGCCAGCAAGCTTGTTCAGTTCTTCCATGATGGTCGCTGGTGATTTATCAACGCCGTCGATGGCTACTGGGTCGCCATTTTTGAAAGTTAGTGTGATATACGCAGCTTCGTCCGGAGCATTCTCAGGAGAAACAGACCACAACCACATGTCTTCTTCTGGTTCGTTCCAAGGATTTTCTAGGATGTCGCCTTCATAAGAGATGTGCAGCAGGTTAGCATCCATTGAGTATGGCGATTTCTTACCGGCTTTGTTTTCTACTTTGATGTCGTGCTCTGCGCAGTAGGCCATCAAGGTTTCACGAGACGTTAAGTCCCACTCGCGCCACGGAGCAATCACTTTTACGCCTGGCTTCAGTGCATAGGCACCCAGTTCAAAACGTACTTGGTCGTTGCCTTTACCGGTCGCGCCGTGAGCAATGGCATCTGCACCAGTTTCGTTAGCGATTTCGATCAAACGCTTGGCGATTAATGGACGCGCGATCGACGTACCTAACAGATACTCACCTTCATAGATGGTGTTAGCGCGGAACATTGGGAATACGAAGTCGCGAGCGAATTCTTCACGTAGGTCGTCGATGAAGATTTCTTTAATGCCCAGTGCTTCAGCTTTTGCGCGTGCTGGTTCAACTTCTTCGCCCTGACCCAAGTCTGCCGTAAAGGTGACTACTTCACAGTTGTATTCAGTTTGTAGCCACTTAGCGATTACGGAGGTGTCTAGGCCGCCGGAATACGCCAGCACCACTTTTTTGATGTCTGACATGGGTATCTCCAGGATGGTTAACGGCGCTGATCAACGAGGTTGGCCAACGCGAGGAATTCAAAGGGGGCATATTGTACTGATTGCAGAGCCTTACGCCAAGTGAGCGTTATTTATACAACGCCAAAGGCGCGTTAAGTAAGGCTGTTAGTGGGTTATTGCGGCAAAACGGTGGCCTCGTCCGTCAGTTTGAACATTAGGTCGTCGGGGATGGGCATGTCTTCGCGCAGCTCTAGACGAATGGTCACACGGCGGTTTTCGGCGCGACCTCTGGCGGTTCTGTTATCGGCTACAGGATAGCGATCGCCGTGAAAACGAGTGGTGATCATATCTGGGCTAATGCCCTGCTTAATAAAATAGCGCTCGACACTTTCGACCCGCAGCTTCGAGGTTTGGCGGTTGTCGTAGCGGCGACCAATATTGTCCGTGTGACCATCGAGATACACGGCAAATACGCGTGGGTCGTGTTTTATATAAAACACAATGCGGTTGAGCATGTCGGTGTCTTTCGGATCTATCTCGCTCTGCCCTATCTTAAAATGTACTTTTGAGCGTGCGACTTGCGCAAAATTCATCGGCAACAGCTGATTAACGCAGCGAATATAGTCTTGATAGTATTTATCAAATCGAATGGCCGACACATGCACTTGTACAAAACGATCTTGGTCGTAGAAGGTTTTATGCGTGATGGTCGGCCATTTACCTTCGAGTAAAGCGTGTAAAAACTGATTGGTGCGCTCGGCATCAAGACTCAAATTAGGCTGATCTTTAACAATGGCAGCCGAGCCCAGCGATTCACTCTGTCCTGATGGCTGCCACGGGGGCGGATTCAAGCTGATTTGCGCCTGACTATAGGCCATTAGATTACGATTGGTTTCTAGCTGAAACGTGACGTCTTCGCCGGCGGTATGATTAAACACGGCGCGGCCGTAATCGGGAATCGGTTGTTCAAAGCGGCATTCGAATACCGATCCACTGAGCATCCACATGGTGGTATCGACATTGCCGCCATAGCTCAACGCCGGGCCAGCCGAAGCATTGGCAGCCCAGAAAATAAGCGTAATCATAGCTAAAAATGGCCGGTTGAAGTTCAATGTCATGGCGTCCTGTATTCGGTTACTAGTAAGGTTATCGGCCAAAGCTAAGAAAAATTAAACCGGTATGCCGTGCTTTCGCCACAAATTCGGTACAATGCACCCAGCCCAAGACGTCGTAAGCCATTATTCACTTGGGCGTCTACTTTCATTCTAGCCAAGGTTACCCTCCTATGACGGACCGTCTGACCATTACCCGCCCCGATGACTGGCATTTGCATGTTCGCGATGGCGCTGTGTTACAACACACCGTGCCCGCAACCGCTCGGGTAATGCAACGCGCCATCATTATGCCGAACCTGAATCCACCGGTGATGAATGCCGAGCAAGCGTTAGAGTACCGCGCACGCATCTTGGCGCAGGCTCCTAAGGGTTCGACGTTTGATCCGTTAATGGTGTTGTATCTCACGGATAAAACCACCCCCGATATGATTCGTGCGGCAAAAGCGGCGGGCCACATTGTTGCGGTTAAGCTGTATCCGGCTGGCGCAACCACCAACTCGGCGTCGGGCGTGACGGATTTAGGTAAGCTGGATGAGCTGGCAGACGTGCTCACCGAATGCGATATCCGTTTACTGGTGCATGGTGAAGTCACTCAAAACCACATTGATATCTTTGATCGCGAAAAAGAATTCCTCGATACGATTTTGGCGCCACTGATGAGTCGTCATCCTAAACTCAAAGTGGTGGTTGAGCACATCACCACCAAAGACGCCGCCGAATTTGTACTCAGCCAAGGCGCTAACGTTGCGGCTACGATTACGCCTCAACACTTAGCGTATAACCGCAACCATATGCTAGTGGGTGGCATTCGCCCTCACCTATTTTGCTTACCGATTTTGAAGCGCAACATTCACCAACAAGCGCTGCAAGATGCCGTCGTCAGTGGTAACCATAAGTTCTTTCTAGGCACCGACAGTGCCCCTCATGCCAAAGGCGCAAAAGAGTCTGCATGCGGCTGCGCCGGTTGTTTTAGTGCTTATGCGGCAATTGAATTGTACGCAGAGATTTTTGAAAACTTAGGTGCACTGGATAAACTAGAAGGCTTTGCGAGCCACTACGGCCCAGATTATTACGGCCTGCCTCGCAACCAAGATACCATCACCTTAGTAAAAGAATCTTGGCAGGCGCCGTCTGACATGCCATTTGGCAATGATGTAATTATTCCATTGCGCGCGGGTGAAACATTGCGCTGGAAACTCGACTAATAAGTAAGGGCAACACATGAGCGGTACTGAAGAAAAGCAAGAAAAATCACCAATGGCACAACGCTTCCGTGGGTTTTTACCTGTGGTGGTGGATGTGGAAACCGGTGGTTTTAATGCCGACACCGATGCCCTGTTGGAAATCGCAATGGTGACACTGCGCATGGACGACGAGGGCTATTTGCATCCGAACGAAACCTTAAGTGCCAATATTCACCCATTCGATGGCGCGAATTTAGAAAAAGAAGCATTAGACTTTACCGGTATTGATCCGTTTGATCCTGAGCGGGATGCGGAGTTTGAAATCGAAGCGCTAACTGAAATGTTTCAGGTTATTCGTCGCGAAGTAAAAGCAGCCGGTTGTAACCGTGCAGTATTGGTGGGTCATAATGCGCATTTTGATCATGGCTTTTTGCGCGCAGCGATTGCCCGTAACGATATTAAACGTGATCCGTTTCATCCGTTTTCGTCGTTCGATACGGCGTCTATTGCGGCGATTTCGCTGGGGCAAACCGTACTGGCTAAATCCTGTATTACCGCGGGCATAGATTTCGATAACAGTGCTGCGCACAGTGCCGCGTACGATACCTTAAAAACGGCTGAATTATTTTGCTTTATCGTCAATCGTTATAAAGATTTAGGCGGCTGGCCATTGGCCGGTGGCGAAGATGTATCCGAAGACTGATTAATAGAAATACGTATTTAAACCTAATTAAAGCCCCTTATTTGCTTTGCCAATCAGGGGCTTGATCCTTCCCGCCAGACCTTTCCAACGCGAATTATCGAGCACACAGCATGGATTACGAGTTTACCTATGATGACCACGGCCACCCGTCGTTAAGTTTGGATATGGGCCAAGAAACAACCGCCAACTGGCTTAATAGCGAAATCGGCACTGATATTGTTAAGTTGCAACAGCTACTGGATATTATCGACGAGTTAAAGGCAGGGACCCGCGAAAAGTACGAAGTAAAAAATCGTCGTTTTCAGTTAGTACTTAATCGCGATGAAGCCGATATCAGCGAAATGCATAACGGAATCAATGAACAGACGACAGAAGACGGGCTAGATTACGCCGAAGAAGGACTTACCATCTATGAAGATGAGTCTATCTCAGGCTGCGGCTTAGATGACCTAGCAGATTTACTGCTGGCTTGGCAAGATTTTATTCGTTAATCGAATAAATCTCGACCAACTCTGGAGCATATAATGACATCCTTACACCTGACACAAACTCTGCAACGCACGGTGTTTACCAAGAAGGTTCAGTACGGAGAGCTCGATTGCATCCAAGTTCGTCACCCATTTTTCAGCGCCGATCTATTGCTACAAGGCGCACATCTGCTCAGCTTTAAACCCAATGATAAGAACGACTGGTTATGGCTAAGTGAAACAGCAGAATTTCGTAAAGGCGTATCGGTACGTGGCGGCATCCCCGTGTGCTGGCCTTGGTTTGGTAATGTCGATAAAAACCCCAATAATGTGCAGTACTTTATTCAAAATCCAAAAAGCGCGCCAGCGCACGGATTCGTGCGTACAGTCGATTGGCAATTAACTAAGATTAACGAATCGAGCGATGCGGTTGAGCTCACCTTGGAAGCACCCAAAGTGGATAGCCAAGTTTGGACAGGTGGTGCGACTGCAAAAATTATATTTACCTTTACTCTAGCGGAATTAACGGTGAATTTAATCACCCTAGCAGGGAATCACGCCGTTAGTTTTTCTCAAGCATTGCATACGTATTTTCCCACGAGTGACATTAACGCAACCCGCGTGCAAGGATTTCACGGCTTCAAGTATGTTGATGCGCTAGACGACTGGTCAGAGAAGCAACAAAATGGCGATATTCGCTTTAGCGAAGAAACGGATCGCATTTACACCGCAGGCCCGCTGCAAACATTGGTAACGCCAGAACAAACCCTCGAACTGAGCTGCAATAGCAACAGTGCTGTGGTTTGGAATCCGTGGGTCGAAAAATCGAAACGCTTGAGTCAATTCCCGCATGACGCATGGCAACGTATGTTTTGTGTTGAAAGCGCTAATGCCCTGCATGATTACGTAACATTGCAGCCCAATGAGAGCCACTCGTTAACGTTGAGTTTACGTCAGCGCTAACTGGTGGTTGTAGCGAGGAGTAGAGACTAACAATAAGGGCGCAATCAGCGCCCTTATTTTTTAATACTCAGCGCCCTTTCGATTTACTGGGTCGCGATGTTTTCGCCCCACCCGTTTTGCCCTGATACCCACCTGCTTTAGCACCCATCATATTGGCTTCTTTACGGGTTTTTGGTTTAGCTTTCGTTTTCGCGTAGGTTTCTTTGGCGCTTACGGGCTTGGTCCCCGCTGGCTTCTTCGCACTGCCAGCAACACGCTTTGGTTTTCCATCCGATGGCGCGCTTGGCATAGCGCGTGGCGACTTGCGCTTAGCAGCATTTGGATTAGGCGCTTCAGACGAAGAACTTTCGATGGCTTTAAATAAAACCGCCAGTTCTTTTTCTGTTAAGTCGCGCCATTCACCGACCGGCAGACCTTTAAGCGTTACATTCATAATGCTCACGCGCTCAAGCTTAATCACCTCGTAATCAAAAAATTCACACATGCGGCGAATTTGACGATTAAGCCCTTGAACTAAGGTAATACGAAATACGTTAGCCGCTTCTTTAACCACCTTACACTTTTTCGTTTTGGTACCAAGAATAGGAACACCGGCACTCATACCGTCGATAAACTCGGCGGTAATTGGGCGATTAACCGTGACTAAATATTCTTTTTCGTGGTTATTACCGGCGCGTAAAATTTTATTAACTAGATCGCCATTACTGGTTAGAAAAATTAAACCTTGAGAGTCTTTATCTAACCGCCCAATCGGAAAAATCCGCACGCTATGCGCCACAAAATCGACGATATTATTAACTTCGGTACTTTCAGTCGTACTGACAATACCGACCGGTTTATTTAGCGCGATAAATACCAGCTGATCTTCTTCGCGCGGTTCAATCAGTTGGCCGTTTACTTTAACTTCATCGCCAACACCGACTTGATCCCCAACCGTGGCACGACAACCATTAATAAATACACTGCCCTGCTCAATAAAGCGGTCGGCATCACGGCGCGAACAAATGCCGCTTTCGCTGATGTATTTATTTAAACGAATGGAGGTTTTACTGAACATACAATACCTGCGCGCTGGAGCCAGTGTCACACTGGCTCGGTTGTCTACTGGCGCAGATTATAACGAAAAATCGCGACGCGCGCTGAAGCGCTTAGGCTACCGATATCTTCTGACGGGCTAGAAACTCAGCGGTTACTTTATCCATGCTGGTAATATGCCCCGCAAACCAATCGGGAAGCACTTCCTGAACATAGTTAAGCAAAGGCAGAATATTCTGATCATCTTCGTAGCCTTCAAGTAGGCTAGTCATGGTCGCCAACACCTTTTCATGCTCTTGCTTGTGTGCTGGGTAGGCAGGGAAATGGTAGGCGAGCATCTCACGCTCTTCGTGCGCGAAATGCTCTTGGCTATGCTGCACTAAACGGCGAAAATGTTGCACGGTAAAACGGCCCATAAGCAGCGCGTCTTCCGCGTCGATCATGAGGTTAACAAAGGTTTCATGTTCACGGTTCATGAAGTCTTGGGCGAGTTGAGGGTAATCAAGCAGTATCATCGACATGGCTGCACCTCACGAGCTATAACAAAGGATTACAGTGTAAGGAGTGCAGCTTCAAAGAATCTTGATAATGATCAATATGTACTCAGTAATGGTTTCTAGAAACCGTTACGCGACTAGCAGTGCTGGGCAACATCCACAATCATGCGGCGTAACCAACGATGCGCTTGATGATGTTGCAGTAACGGCGACCACGCCATTTTTAGCTCAAAAGCAGGAATGGGAAATGGCGGCTCTTTCACTAATAAGGCGGCGGATTCCGCCTGCATCTCTGCCACTTTACGCGGTAGAGTTGCCACTAGGTCGTTATTCAAAGCCAGTAAAGCCGGCATTTGATAATGACGCGTAAATACCGAAATTTTGCGCTTGTGGCCCAACTTCGATAACGCATTATCTACCCAACCTAGCCGCACAACTTTTTCTGGATCAATACCAACACCTGCGCCCATACCCGTTTTGCTCACCCAGATATGCTTGCTAGCCAAATAGGCTTCCAGATTAAAGTTCGATGATAATGGATGATCTGGATTTACCAGACAGACAAAATCATCTTTCCATAATGTCATTTGGTGAAATGACTGTGGCATTTCATCAAAACGGTTGATCGCCATGTCGATTTTACCGGCCTCGACATCTTTAAACGTCACGTCGGATGGCGTTAACACATCGAGAATAATGTCGGGTGCGTCTGAACGTAATCGCTTCACCAACTCGGGAACAAGGGTCGACTCAGCATAATCGCTTACCATAATGCGAAAAACGCGATGGCTGACCATAGCATCGAATTCTTCTAACGGCTGTAAGGCGGCTTCTAACTCGCCCAACGCTTTGCGAATAACGGGCTGGAGTTCTCGTGCCCTTTGGGTTGGCGTCATGCCATCGGACGTACGCACCAGCAAAGGATCACCAAATACATCGCGCAAGCGGCGTAAGCCGTTACTCATGGCTGGCTGAGTGATACCGAGTTGCTGCGCCGCACGCGTAACGCTGCCTTCGCGCAGCAATACATCGAGATACACGAGAAGGTTAAGATCTATGCGATCAATGTTCATGAGGTCTATCCAAGTGATTGGCTGGCTATTATGCCCAAAACCCAATCATTCACCAAGACGATGCTTATCTCTTCTTTTATTAATAAAAATGATATTTGAAAAAAGCAGAAGCATTAAAATACAAAAACGGAGCCAGCGGCTCCGTTTTTGTTATCACCAGCAATCAAATCAATCGAGTTGCTCGACGCGGATACGGGTCACTTCCCCGACCGTGCTAGGCAAACTTTCAATAGCCAGAATCGCAGCGTTCATATCGCGTTCAAGAATGCGATGCGTCAGAAGAATAATCTGCGCAACGTCGTCTTCTGCTTTTGGTTCTTTCTGAATGATGGCTTCGATATTAATACCACGCTCACTCAAAATAGTGGCCACGCTCGCCAAAACACCGGTCTTATCTTGTACTTGAATGCGCAAGTAATAGGCTGTTTCTACATCTTCAATCGGCAGGACATACGTCTTTTCGATGGTGTCGAATGCAAGGTGATTAACCGCTGCCGTTGCCGGTGCATCCATAGTACGTGCTAAGTCGATTACATCCGCGACCACAGCAGAAGCAGTAGGTCCGGCGCCCGCGCCTGCGCCAACATACAGAGTATCGCCAACCGCATCGCCATTCACCATAACTGCGTTCAACACGCCGTCTACTTTAGCAATCGGACGTGCCACAGGAATCATGGTTGGGTGAACGCGTAAGTCGATACCTTTTTCTGTACGACGACTCACACCTAAATGCTTAATGCGGTAGCCAAGTTCATCAGCGTACTCAACGTCTTCTTGAGTGATTTTGCTGATGCCTTCGGTGTAACAACGCTCAAATTGCAACGGAATACCGTAGGCAATAGACGCCAAAATCGTTAGCTTGTGGGCGGCATCAATACCTTCAACGTCGAACGTTGGATCCGCTTCGGCATAACCAAGTTCTTGCGCTTCTTTCAGCACATCGGCAAAGTCACGACCTTTGTCGCGCATTTCGGTCAGGATGAAGTTACCGGTGCCGTTAATGATACCCGCCAACCAGTTGATACGGTTTGCCGCTAAACCTTCGCGAATCGCTTTGATGATGGGAATCCCCCCAGCAACGGCTGCTTCGTACATTACAGAAACGCCTTTCGCTTCCGCTGCAGCAAAAATCTCGGCACCGTGCACTGCAATCAAAGCCTTGTTGGCCGTTACTACATGCTTACCATTGGCAATGGCGCCCAAAACCACTTCTTTAGCGATGGTGTAACCACCGATCAATTCGATAACGATGTCGATTTCTGGATTATTAATAACATCCATCACGTTATCGGTAACGGCTACATCACCGGTATCAACATTTGGGTTTGGGTGACGTGTTGCCACTTGCGCGATAATAATTTCGCGACCTGCCCGGCGTGCAATGTCGTTTGCATTTTTGCTAAGTACGTTGAAGGTGCCACCACCTACAGTACCTAAACCACAGATACCTACTTTTACCGGTTTCAAGGTCGTCTCTCCTAGAGATTGTCGTTCAATTATTGCTGAAGCCCCTTAGCCATAAAGACGTAGACTTCTATTCATATTGGTTAGCTGCGCTGCTTTTAAGCTTGTGCAACTCCGTCTTTACGCAACATCTGGCGAATGCCTCGAAGTGCCTGACGGGTTCGTTGTTCATTCTCAATCAAAGCAAAGCGCACATGATCATCGCCGTATTCACCGAAGCCTATGCCTGGCGACACCGCAACACCTGCTTCCATAAGCAGCTTTTTACTGAATTCTAGGGAACCCATATCGCGATACGCTGGGGGAATCTGCGCCCAGACGAACATGGTTGCTTTCGGAGGTTTTACCGCCCAGCCCGCATCGTTCAGCCCCTTACAGAGAACGTCGCGACGCTCACGGTACATCTCGCATATTTCAGTCACTACCGACTGGTCACCTTCCAAGGCAGCAATCGCAGCCACTTGGATAGGTGTAAATGTACCATAATCTAAATAGGACTTAATCCTTGCGAGCGCATAAATTAGGTCTTTATTGCCACAACAGAAGCCAACGCGCCAACCTGGCATGTTGTAACTCTTTGATAATGAGTAAAACTCAACGGCAATATCTTTGGCAGCGGCCACTTGCAGTACGGATGGCGGCTGATAGCCGTCGAACACAATATCGGCGTAAGCAAGATCTTGTACCAGCCAGATTTCGTACTCGCGACACATAGCCACAACCTTCTCAAAGAACTCCAACTCAACACACTCAGTAGTCGGGTTGCCGGGAAAATTAAGCACTAACATCTTCGGGCGAGGCCAAGTCGTCTTGATCGCCTTTTCTAGTTCTTCAAAGAAGTTAACGTCCGGCGTCATCGGCACATGACGAATATCGGCACCGGCAATCACAAACCCATAAGGGTGTATCGGATACGACGGGTTCGGCACCAGTACATTGTCACCCGGCCCTAAGGTCGCTAAGGCTAAGTGAGCCAAACCTTCTTTCGAACCAATGGTGGTGATGACTTCAGTTTCGGGATCAAGATCCACATCGAACTTACGCTTGTACCAGTTGGCCATAGCACGGCGTAAACGCGGAATACCTTTGGATTGGCTGTAGCGATGCGTACCGCTGCGCTGCGCGGTTTCGACCAGCTTATCGACGATATGCTTTGGTGTATCTTGATCAGGATTGCCCATGGACATATCAATAATGTCCTCGCCTCGCGCTCGTGCCGCCATTTTCAACTCACCGATGACGTTAAAAACGTAGGGAGGTAGGCGTTCTATACGAGGGAAGCGGGTATCCATGATGCAATCCATATTTGAAAAATGTAAGTTAACCCGCCCTAATTTAGCGGGCCAGACAGGCTACTGTATCCATTAGAGCCGTTCAATCACGAAATGCCTCCGTTTGGAAACTATCTTGCTTCTGCTAACTCTAGGTGCGAAATTTTTCGCGCTTGTGGTAACGTCTTGCCATAATAACGACAATCTATTGAATGTTAGTAAGGACATCTTATGTCGACTTTTCTTGTTTTAACCGTCATCGCTGACGACAAACCGGGTATTGTTGAGCAACTTGCCGCCACCATTACCGAACATGGTGGCAACTGGTTAGAAAGCCGCATGGCACAGATGGCGGGTAAGTTCGCGGGCATTTTGCGCGTCGGCATTGAAGAACAAAGCAGCAACGGTTTAATCGGTGCGTTATCGGCTCTCGGTGGTCGTGGCATTTCGGTTATTGCAGAACTTAGCAACAGCGCAGGCGATACCAATAACACCAAAGATTTAACCCTCAGTGTGGTCGGTAACGACCGTCCGGGGATCGTTCGTGAAGTATCGCAAGTATTAGCGCGCTTAAACGTTAACGTATTGGAACTGACCACCAGCTGCGAAAGTGCTGAGATGTCGGCCCTGCCTATCTTTAAAAGCGAAGCTCAGCTGCGGGTGCCTGAAGGGTTTGATTCACACGATTTGGCTGACGCTTTGGAAGCCATTTCAGATGATTTAATGGTCGAGATCCTCTAACAGGGCGCGACACACAAAGATGAATTCGGCCGAAAAGCACCTACTAAGCGGCTGAGTTCTGACAGACAAAACACGCCAGCTATGAAATACTGGGCGCCGCCTTAATATCCCTAACCATGGCCAGCTTTCGTGTCACACTCTACCTCGTTACATACGCCCGTTAACTTATTTAAAGCCGATCTTCTCCTTATACTGGTTACGGTATTAGCAGCCATTAGCTGGATGTTTTCGAAAGAAGCGTTAGCCGAGTTTCCGCCCTTGCTGTTCATTGGCACGCGCTTCTTACTCGCCGGATTACTATTAGCAATCCCGGGCTTTAAACCGCTTACCCGCTTAACCAAAAAACAATGGAAGGCATCCGCTGGTGTAGGTGTGTTGTTTGGCGCGGCCATGTCGTTTTGGATTATTGGTTTGTTTTCTGCGAAGCATTTAGGCGAAGGATCATTTATCACCAGTTTGTCGGTCGTGTTAGTACCACTCGTGAGCTGGTTGTTGTTTCGCGATAGTATTAGCCGCAGCAACTGGGTCGCCCTGCCCTTGGCTTTTACGGGATTGGGCTTACTGTCTTTGCAACATGGCTTCCAGCCGGAACCGAGCCAGCTATTTTTCTTTATTTCGGCACTGCTGCTATCGCTCACCTTTATTTTAAATGGTCGCGCGGCAAGCCATGTGCCAGCGCTCGCGTTAAGTGCCATTCAGCTTTCGATTGTTGGCATCGTCGCTCTATCCCTATCAGCCGCGACTGAGACTTGGCCAGATCATTGGACTGGCAATATGTGGTGGTGGCTAGGACTTAGCATTACCGTAGGCACGGCAGCTCGCTTCTTTATTCAAACTTATGCCCAAGGCATGTCCAGCCCCAGTCACGCAGCGGTGATTATGATTCTTGAACCGGTGTGGACGTCACTCTTTGCCGCCGCTTGGTTTGATGAACGCATGGAAACAAGCCAACTTTTGGGTTGCTCGCTTATTTTCACAGCCCTAGTCGTTAATCGCTGGAACGCTGTGCGTAGATGGCTAAAACGCTCGTAAAGAACAAATCGTCTTAAGTTAATCATTCGACTTTTTCGAAAGATGTCGCCACACTCACCAGACTGAGTACAGGACGAAAATAAATGAAAACAACACTTGAACAGTGGCGTATGTTTCGCGCGGTTGTTGAACATGGCGGCTACGCACAAGCGGCAGACGCTATTTATAAAAGCCAATCCACTATTAGTTACGGCGTACACAAGCTGCAAGAACAGCTAGGCGTGCAACTACTGGAAGTAGAGGGACGAAAAGCCTTTCTCACCGCAGAAGGAAAAACTCTGCTGCTACGGGCCGAACGCTTGCTTGATCAGGCCGAAGAAATCGACCGCGTAGCCGCATCATTAAGCGGTGGTACCGAATCGTTACTGCGCGTTGCCCGCGATATGGTTTACCCCGGCGATCAATTATTTTACGCCCTAGAAAAATTTTCTAAATCTTATCCGCATACCCGCATCGAATTAGAAGAGTTTGTTCTCAGTGGTGGCAATGATTTATTGAATGCCGATGAAGTCGATTTACTGATAACCGCACAAGTACCCAGCGATCGCCAAGGCCAGCACATTTATCGTTGCGAATTCATTCCGGTAACCAGTATGAATCATCCGCTACAAACCTTAGGTCGTCACGTTAGTTACGATGATTTAATTGAGCACCGTCAGGTCGTACTCCGCGATAGTGGCAAAAAGCGCAATCTTAACTCGGGTTGGTTAGGGGCAAATCAACGCTGGACCGTCACTCATGTCAGCACTAGCTTAAATATTGTGAAGCGCGGTCTGGCTTTTGCTTGGCTGCCATCACACTGGGTTAAAAATGATTTAGAGGCTGGCAATTTGGCGATTATTCCATTTGCAGAAGAAGCAACACGCTACGCCGATTTATATTTAGTCAAAGCCCACCCCGACCGTATCGGGCCTGCGGCTCAAGCCTTGTATGAATTACTATCCAGCAAAGAAGAGTTTTTCTGCCCAGACACGGCCAATGACGCTAAGCTTTTGGCAAAGAATGAATCGGCGGAATAAGATACGAATTTAATAATAAACGCCAGAAAGCATTTCAGGCCGAACTAGAAGACTGGAAAGCCACTGGTCGCTTCCACGACCCGCAGAAGAGCATAATACCGATGAACGGGTTTTGCTCGCTGGCGAATTTACCGTCGACAGCCATTAAGCCGGAACGGTAGTTGAAATACTTCGTCAATTAGGTCAAGGGGTAAGTCTAGGTAAAGCGTTGATTGTGTTAAAGGCCGATACGTAATCATCGCTATATCAATTGACTGCTTCTGCTGCAAATGCTCTGACCAGTCATCAGGGTGTCTGTTTTGGTCATTGCCCCCCTTTCCAACCTTTGCCATGATCCTACCCATTGAACCAGGCGACGAGCGTCAGGTATGAGGAGCCACTATGTATCAAGATATCGAGTATCAGGTTAGCGACCGTATTGCGGTTATTTCTATCAATCGTCCTAAAGTGCTGAATGCGATCCGCGTTCAAACCTACACAGAGATTATTGCCGCACTCAAAGCTTCTGAAGCCGATGATAGCGTTAGCGTGGTCGTTATGACTGGCTCTAACGGCAAATTTACCGCAGGTAACGATTTGTCTGACCTATTGCCTGGTGGCGATTTGAATGCGGTACGCGAAGGTGTTGCCGGTATCTTTGATACCTTAGCGGCGATGGAAAAACCGCTAATTCTTGCGCAAGAAGGCGTTGCCGTAGGTATTGGTACAAACTTTCTGCTCCATGCAGATTTGGCCTATGCCGGTGAAAGTATTCGCTACAGCCTGCCATTTGCCAAGATAGGTGTAGCTTCAGAAGGTGGTAGCTCGGTTTTACTGAGCGAAGCAATTGGCCCTAAGAATGCCAATGACTTGCTCCTCACTGGCCGTTTTTTCAGTGCCGAAGAAGCGGAGAAATGGGGTTTAATTAACGCTGCAGTAGAAGATGGTACAGCGCTAGAACATGCGATGAAAACGGCCGCCGCATTAACAAAGAACTCGCAGGGTTCAATTCGAGCGATTAAACAGCTAGGGCGAGCAGAAGGTCATCGCGAGCGGGTGAATAAAGCGGTACTCGCAGAAATGAAGGCCTTCGTTGCGCTGTTAGATACGCCAGAAACTCAGATGCGTATTAACCATGTATTAAAAGGCGGCAAGTAAAACGTTTGCAAGACGCCAACGGCCCGCCTATTTCTTAGATCAAAAAACATAGCCCCGTATTATTATCAATACGGGACTATGTTATTACTCGCCTAGCGAGCCTTCCAACACTTGCAACCATTCTTCATACAGTTCGTCGTCTATAAACGACGCTTCTAGGCTATTTGCCGCAAGCGCTACCGCTTCGGCGCGGGTCATACCGAGGCCTTCTACCAACGCCATGTAGTTATCGACCAAATAGCCGCCAAAGAAGGCCGGATCATCAGAATTAACTGTGACACATACGCCCTGCTCAAGTAATTTAAGAATCGGGTGCTGATTCATGTTGTCGTACACTTTTAAGCGCGTATTCGATAACGGACATACCGTTAGCGGTACACGGTTTTCGGCCAGTGATTCAACCAACACCGGATCATCAGTACAGCGTACGCCGTGATCAATACGATCGACATCGAGAATATCGAGTGCGGTTTCAATATAGGTAGATGGACCTTCTTCGCCGGCATGTGCGACTAGAAATAAATCGAGTTCGGCAGCGGCTGCAAAAACATTAGCGAACTTTTCTGGCGGGTGCCCTACTTCGGATGAATCTAAGCCTACACCGATGATCTTATCTAAATGTGGCTTGGCTATTTCCAGCGTCGCAAACGCAGCCTCTTCACTCAGGTGACGCAAGAAGCACATAATAAGACCACTAGTGATGTTGAGTTGTTCTTCGCCATCACACAAAGCACGATCAATACCGTTTAATACAACGTCAAAAGGAATACCACGGTCGGTATGGGTTTGTGGATCAAAAAAAGGTTCGGTGTGAACAACACCATCTTCTTTGCAGCGCAATAAATACGCCCAGGTTAAATCGTAAAAATCCTGTTCAGTGCGCAACACATCGGCACACTGATAATAAATATCAAGGAAGGATTGCAGATTGGTAAAATCGTAGGCAGCGCGAATCTTTTCCACTGAGGCATAGGGTAATTCGATGTTATTACGTTCTGCCAGTTTGAACATCAACTCAGGCTCTAACGACCCTTCGAGATGCAAATGTAGCTCTGCTTTGGGAAGTCGACGAATAAAGGCTTCGTCCGCTATGTCCTGTGGTCGAGCAAAGGTCAAATCAGTCATGAAGTTCTCCAGCAGAAGAGTATCTGCTTCACAGATTAGCGGGGGTTGGGCGCACTGTTCAACCTTGATTACCATCATCTCTATGCTTGCGGCCAAAATACGGAGAGAAAATGGATTTTTAAGGCCGATTAAACCAACGGCGCGAATATGGTAGGCATCATAACAGACTGGCACGACTACGACTGAAAAGTCGCTCGTGCCAGCCTAAAGAATTTATACAGCCTATTGCGGCAACTTGTCGTCAATACCTTTGATATACCAATTAACAGCCGCCAACTCCGCATCGGTTAGCGAATGGCCTGCTGCAACCACTGTTTCACCGGTATTACTGATGATTGGGCCAGTGAAAGGCTTTAGTTCACCGCTTTTAATTTTATCGTATGTGGCTTGGATCGCGATTTTTACATCGGCAGGAAGATTGTCATTAACGGAAGCAACAACCAATAAATCTTCCGCAAAGCCGCCCCAAAAATCTTCTGATTTCCAAGTACCGTCGATAATCGACTGAATTTTCGCAATGTACTGTGGCGCCCAGTGATCTTGAATTGAGAACATATGGGCGTCGGGTGCAAATTGGCTCATATCTGATGATTGGCCAATCGCTTTAACTCCGCGCTTTTGTGCCACCATGAGCGCTGCAGGACTGTCGGTGTGCTGCAAAATAACGTCCACACCTTGATCGATTAGTGCATTAGCGGCTTCACTTTCTTTGACTGGATCGTACCAGCTACTCACCCACATAATTTTCATTTTTACATCGGGGTTCACTTTGGATGCTGCCATGTAAGCCGCATTAATATCGCGAATAACCTCTGGGATTGGAAATGATGCGATATAGCCAATGGTGTTGGTCTTGGTCATCATCCCTGCCGCGATGCCAGAAACATAGCGACCTTCGTAGGTACGTAAAGCGTAGGTTGAAAGATTTTTACCGCGCTTATAGCCAGTCGCGTGCTCGAAATGTACTTTGGGGAAACGCTTAGCCACTTTGGCTGTTGGATTCATAAAACCAAACGACGTAGTAAAAATAAGGTCGTTACCGCTCTGAGCCAGCTGACGAATTACTCGTTCAGCATCGGCACCTTCGGGAACATTTTCTACGTAGGTTGTTTGAATTTTATCGCCGAAGGCCTTCTCTGCTTCAAGACGCCCACGGTTATGTTCGTAAGACCAACCGTAATCACCCACAGGGCCGACATAAACAAACCCCACCTTAAGAGGTTCGTCCGCATGGGCCTCTAAGCCAACACCGCCAAGCAAAACGCCGGTGTTCAAAACAAGTGATACTAACCAAGCGGTTGGTCGTTTAGGTCGAAATATCATGCAGGTATCTCCAATAGAATGTTCTAATTTCCTATTAGCAATATTCTGGCCAACCGGTCAGGTTTTTAATACTAAGCCTTTATGGGGGCTAGAGACTAGATGCAAACAGCAGAAAGTTATTGCACCGATCTACATTGCACCAACTTCAAACACGCCGCCCCGTTACGGAACACCCTATACAAAAAAACCGCCTAGGTTAGCCTAGGCGGTTTTTCATTAACAAAGCCATTCAGAAAATGATCAGCTAGTGGCTAAATCATTGCGTTTTGGTGGATGTGAGTACTTCACAATACGCTGCAAAACAGTCAGATACTGCTTAGCCAGTGAGCCAGTGTTGTAAGGAATATCATATTTTTTACAGACTTCACGTACTTGCTTGGCAATCGTACGGTAGCGATAAGATGGAATATCTGGAAATAAATGGTGCTCAATTTGACAACTCAAATGCCCTGTCATGATGTGGAAAAAAGTACCACCCTCTAAATTAGATGAACCTAGTATTTGGCGATAATACCATTGGCCTCGCGTTTCATTGTCACAGTCTTCTTTTCTGAATGTATGAATATTCTCAGTAAAGTGACCACAAAAAATAATGGTCGACGTCCAAAGATTGCGAATAAGGTTAGCTAAAATATTGCCGCCTAAAATTGCGAAAAACATTGGCCAGCCTAAGAATATACCCACAATTACCGGATAAAATGCGTAATCACGGAATGTTGCTTTGCGAATTTTACCAAAAAAATCTTTCGCTAACTGAGCACGAGAAATCGGTAACTTACTATCTTTAGGTGGTTTACCGAAAAACAAACGCTCGCCAATCATTTCATGATAAGCAACACCCCATTGAAATAGCAGAGCCATACCGATATACAAAGGCACCTGAAAACGATTATCTGGACGCCACTTAGTATCATCACTCAAACGCAAAGTGTCGTATCCGAAATCACGGTCTTTACCAATAATATTGGTATAAGTGTGATGTTCAAAATTATGGGTACGACGCCATGATTGGCCATCACAGACATTATCCCAATCAAAGGTGCGAGAGTTAATGTGTGGATCATTCATCCAATCATATTGACCATGCATAACGTTATGACCAATTTCCATATTGTCGAGGATTTTGGCCGTTGCCAATAACGCAACGCCAAGAATCCACCAAACTGGGGAAAAAAAGCCCAGCACCATGATGATACGGCCTGCCACTTCGCAGCCACGCTGAACACGCACGACATTGCGAATATAGTTCGCATCTTTTTGCCCTACTTGGGCCAATGCTTCATCACGTATCTTATTTAAATCATCTTCAAAACCTTGAAGGGTTTCATTTGACGGTATCTTTGTTGTAGCCATGGCATATACCCCTATATATCCAGAACAACGTCGTTAACCGCAACTGAGATGCACAATTGAATATCTTCATGCCCAGTATCGGAATACGCGCCTGTTTTAGTGTTATAAACAACACCGCTTTTTTTCGTACATTTACATTGGTGACAAACACCGATGCGACAACCGCTGACGGGCTTCAAGCCTTGCGACTCGGCAACATCAAGCAAGCTGGTTGGTTCTTTTGCAGAGACTTCGGTAAATAAACCCGATCGCTCGAAACTCACCAAAGCGTCATCGGCTGATTCGCGCTCCATCTCAATCGGAGCAGCACCAAAATATTCAAAAGCAATGCGATCTTCCGCAACACCCATTTCCTGTAAAAGTGAACGACTGCGTTTGATCATCGGAGTAGGGCCACAAATCATCACAAAACGTTCAGCAAAATCAGCACAATGCTCTCTGATGTGTTCTTGGCTGATCACACCAACCTCTTCACCATTCATAAAGGTAATACGGATGTTGCTATGTTCAGCCGCTAAACGTTCAAATTCATCACGAAATAGCAAACTTTGAGCATCACGACCGTAGTACAGCAAATGCACATCACGGTCACTACGACAGGCGCCTAAGTGCTGCAACATAGAACGGAATGGTGTAATACCGCTGCCTCCCGCAATCATTAATACGGGATCATCGCCAACAGGCAAAACAAAATCACCTTGAGCAGCAGATAACCTAACCACACCACCATGCTCAAAATGCTCGCGCAACCAAGGGGTGATACGTCCGCCCTCTTGAACACGAATGGTTAATTCAATATTACCGCTACGCGAATACTGTTCCGGTGAGCATGAAATACTGAAATAACGACTTTGGAGCGCACCATCACGCTCCGCGGTTATTTCTAGATATTGCCCAGGTATGAAGCCTGACCAACGACTCGAAGGTGTAATAACTAAGGTATAAACATCGGCTGTTTCTTTACGCACTTGAACAACTTTGGAGCGATAGCCCTCGGTAGTCCATTGAGGCAATGCGATTTGAATTAACGGCTCAAAGTAAGCCGATATCTTGTCGTGTTGTGTCAGGCTTTGTGCCAGCCAATTCCAAGCTTTCGCTGCGGCCGAACCTGAAGGCATGGTTAACTCTCTTTGGCTCATTTTTGCTGCTTCCCATAATGAGATCAATTTAGCTCACGTATTGTTTCTATGGTTTGGAGCATACACGCGGCATCCTCTAGAAATTACCACGCATGTTAACGATTACAGTCTAAATGTGATTTCCGTCACCTTTCTTCAACAACCGTCGTGCACCAATGGACTAAAACATAAAAATCGTTTTAAAACAGTAAGTTACAATAGCTACCGTTTTTGATATCACCATGTTAGCACGCAATCTTGACGACATTATCAACCTATAAGCATGGATGTTGTGATTTAAAACACTCACCTTGACTAGAATCACTAATCTCTAGATAAATGAAGAAAATTTGACGGAATAGCCTAGCCGCTCTGCATTTTCTACTGTAGGCACAAAAAAGCGACCCGTAGGTCGCCTCTTCAAGAACTTACTAATCAGTTCAGCTAAAACAAGCTTAGATGTTGTTGAACTGGTTAGAAGTGTTTTTCGCGCCGCCAGCTTTCAGAGCGTTTTCGCCCGCAAAGTATTCTTTGTGGTCGTCGCCCATGTCTGAACCAGCCATGTTCTGGTGCTTAACGCAAGCGATGCCTTGACGGATCTCTTTACGCTGTACGCCAGCAACATAACCCAACATGCCCGCTTCACCGAAGTACTCTTTCGCCAAGTTATCAACAGACAATGCCGTCGTGTGGTAAGTAGGCAGAGTGATCAAGTGGTGGAACACGTTCGCTTCACGTGAAGTATCCGCTTGGAAAGACTGAATCATAGCGTCAGCACGATCACAAAGCTCAGTACCATCGTAGTCAGCAGACATTAGCTTAGCGCGGTCGTAGGCCGATACGTCTTCACCAGCAGCAACCATAGCGTCGTATGCTTGTTGACGGAAGCTCAAAGTCCAGTTGAAAGATGGGCTGTTGTTGTAAACCAGTTTCGCATCTGGGTGAACTTTACGAACTTCGTTCATCATGCCAGCAATTTCGTGAACTGTTGGGATTGCAGTTTCGATCCACAACAAGTCAGCGCCCGCATCGATAGCACCGATACAGTCAAATACACAACGCTCATGGCCAGTGCCTTGACGGAATTGGTATAAACCAGAAGGTAGACGCTTAGGACGTACTAGCTTGCCACCACGATTAAGTACAACATCGCCTTCAGCCATGTCAGCTACGTCGATTTCTTCAACATCTAAGTAAGAGTTGTAGATATCGCCAGCATCGCCTGGCTCTTTAACTACAGCGATTTCTTTCGTCAGACCAGCACCTTCAGAGTCAGTACGTGCAACGATAACACCGTTGTCGATACCTAACTCAAGGAACGCGTAACGCAATGCGCGTAGCTTGTTGTGGAAGTCAGCATGTGGAACCGTCACTTTACCGTCTTGGTGACCACATTGCTTTTCATCAGCAACTTGGTTTTCGATCTGCAAGCAGCAAGCGCCAGCTTCGATCATTTGACGAGCCATCAAGTAAGTTGCTTCAGCGTTACCGAAACCCGCGTCGATATCAGCAATGATAGGGACGATATGAGTTTCGTAGTTATCAACTTTGTCTTGAATTTCTTTTGCTTTAGCTTCATCGCCAGCTTCACGAGCTGCGTCTAGTTCACGGAACAACATACCCAGTTCACGTGCATCCGCTTGACGCAGGAAGGTGTAAAGCTCAGCAACTAGGCTCGCTACGGCAGTTTTCTCGTGCATTGACTGGTCAGGAAGAGGACCGAACTCAGAACGCAGAGCTGCAACCATCCAACCAGACAAGTACAAGTATTTACGTTCAGTAGTACCAAAATGCTTCTTGATAGAGATCAGCTTTTGCTGACCTACGAAACCATGCCAGCAACCCAAAGACTGAGTGTACTTAGATTTGTCGGCATCGAACGCAGCCATATCTGCACGCATGATGTTTGCAGTGTACTTAGCGATATCGAGACCAGTTTTGAATTTGTTCTGTACACGCATACGAGCTGCAGATTCAGCACTGATAGCGGCCCATGGGCTGCCGTTTGCTTCAATAACGCTGCTCAACGCTTTGATTTCATCTTGATAAGCTGACATAGGTCAATCCTTCAAATGGGTGGGTGGGCGATTTGTTACTCCCCGAATTCGTGCTTATGAGCTCGACCTTCAAAGAGTTTAAAGTTTTGGACAGGCGAATCTTAGTGCCTTGCGACTCATAATTGAAATCAATAGTATCTATATCTAATATTTTCTATGTGAATGCGGACAATCTTCGTACAGTTATCATACTGATTTCAGCTCTGTGACATCACAAACCAAGCTTGTGTCCGCGATGGTAGCGGCTCTGGTGCTTGCATGCTAGTCCACCGGTCTACAGATCAAACATACTCAGCAGCGGCCCAAGCACTGGACCATGCCCATTGAAAATTAAATCCGCCTAAATGACCGGTAACATCAACCACCTCACCGATAAAGAACAATCCGGGATTAGACTTCGATTCCATCGTTTTCGATGACAAATCGTCAGTATCCACACCACCCAAAGTAACTTCCGCAGTACGATAACCTTCCGTACCGGATGGTTTGATTTGCCATGCATGCAATCGAGTTGCAATAGCGTCCATCGCTTCGCCATCCAACTCGGCCAGCGTTAGATCGGCTTCCCTATGCCCAGAAAGCCAAACTTCAGCAAATTTTTGCGTGCTCTGCTCCGCCAGCCAAGTTCGCAGCTTTAATTTCGGGCGTTCGTGCTGCTGTTGTCGTAAAGCATCACCGACATGAATGTTAGGTAATAAATCAATGCAAAGTGCCAAACCTGGCGACCAATATGAGGATATTTGCAAAATTGCTGGACCGCTCAACCCCCTGTGGGTAAACAACATATCATCGCTAAAACCTTGCTCTCCGCATTGCACTTGTACAGGCAACGCTGTACCAGACAAAGTTTCCAGTAAAGATTTCGTTTGATCGGTTATAACAAAGGGCACTAAGCCAGCGACGGGCGGATAAACCTTAAGGCCAAATTGTTTGGCAACCTCATAACCGTAACCCGTTGCTCCTAGCGTTGGAATTGATGGTCCACCCGTTGCGATCACGAGAGATTCGCAGTGGATATTGTCCGTCTCAGTGCTGACCTTAAAGCGTGCCTTGCTATCATTCTCCAGTGCCTCAATTCTTGTTATCTTGGTGTTCAGACGCACTTGTGCGCCGTTCACCTCACACTCTTGCAATAGCATATTCAAAATATCGACCGCTTTGTTGTCGCAGAACAGTTGACCGTCTTTCTTCTCATGCCAAGGAATACCATGAGCATCAACAAGCCCGATAAAATCCCACTGAGTGTAACGACTTAACGCAGATTTACAGAAGTGAGGATTTCGACTGAGATAACGACTAGGCTCAATATAATAGTTGGTAAAGTTACAGCGTCCTCCTCCAGACATCAGAATCTTCTTACCAGCCTTATTGGCATGATCCAGTACTAGTACTGAACGGCCTTTTTTCGCAGCATTCGCCGCACAAAATAAGCCTGCCGCACCAGAACCTATAATCGCCACATCGATCTGAATCACCATGATTCTCAATTCTCATCTTAATTTTACTAGGTTCACTATTGCCCCTTCGCTTCCGGCTGCTATTATGCAGCGATCTAATGACTTTAGGTAACAGGTACAGCATGGAATTAATTGATCGCGATGGATTAATGAAAGCCACAGGGCTATCCGCTCGTAAAACGAATTTCATTTTATACCTACTAAAAATTCCAGTATTGATTAAAGATTACAATCAGTTAGATGCCAAAAAAGGTATCGATATGATTGAAGAAACGCTGAATTACTATGGCATGAAATTAAACTTCGATGTCGCTGCACTGGATGCAGCGATTCCAAAAGAAGGGCCTTTTATTACGGTATCGAATCATCCCTTTGGTTTTCTTGACGGTATCATATTGCTGCTAATTATTGGCCGCCGCAGGCCTGAATTTCGCGCCGTCGCTAACTTTTTATTAAGCTACTTTTCGCCGGTATCCGACTTATTCATCACCGTTAATCCGTTCGAAAATACTGGTCCAAAAGGTATGAGTGGAATGAAAAAATCCCTAGAACAGCTTAATAAAGGCTTAGGGCTTGGACTATTTCCAGCGGGTGAAGTTTCTACATGGTATCCAGGCCAAAAAGGCATTATTGATCGTCCTTGGTCGCTATCCAGTATGCGTCTAATCAAACGAGCAAATGTTCCGGTTATCCCTATTTTCTTTGCCGGTCAAAATAGTTTGAGCTTCCATACATTAGGAAAAATCCATCCAATGTTACGCACCGCTAGAATTCCGGCAGAATTTTTAAAGAAACAAAAAAAAGTATTGGATATCGGCATTGGTGCACGAATAGAAATCGAAGAACTGGCACAATTCACAAACGAAGAGGCATTGCGAGATGCATTGCGATCTCGCACCTATGCCTTAGCAGATCAATTCAAGCGTTAATTAATTATCAGCCAGCAAAGCTTTGACTGGCGCGTAACTACGGCGATGAATGGCACAAGGGCCAAGTACCGCAAGCGCCTCTAGATGAGCGGCGGTACCATAACCTTTATGCTTGGCAAAGCCATAACCCGGGTACTTGTCATCAAGCACTAACATTTCTCGATCCCGATGTACTTTAGCTAACACGGATGCCGCAGAAATAGCAGCAACTAAGGCATCCCCTTTAATAATGGCAGTCGCTTCCAACTCTAGCTCAGGTAAACGATTACCGTCGACCAATACATGCTCACATGGCAAAGTAAGACCTGCCACAGCGCGAGCCATCGCCAGCATTCGGGCATTTAAAATATTGATGCTATCTATTTCTGCTACGGTGGCACGAGCAATACAAAAATCGAGCGCTTGCTCACGAATAATATCAAATAGGCGCTCGCGCTTTTTTTCACTCAGTTTTTTTGAATCGGTGAGTTCAGGAATCGGTTTACTTGGATTAAGAATAACCGCCGCGGCAACAACATCACCACACAAGGGCCCTGCTCCTGCTTCATCCACACCGCAATACAACAACCCACGCCGTAGTAAACTGGCTTCAATATCTGTTGCCACACCAAAGTCGTTGAGCTCGATGTTAGCGTTCACTATTAATTAACTCGGCGATAGCACTCGCGGCTTCTTCATCTGCACCACGGCGTAATTGGCGATGAATAAACTGAAAGGTTTCGTGCAACTGGTGCATGGCGTCACTATCTTCTAACCTTTCCAGCAAAGCATTGGCTAGGTTATCCGCTGTCGCTTCGTGCTGAATAAACTCTGGCACTAACTCTCGCCCAGCCAATAAATTGGGCAACGAAATGTAAGACTGCGTTACTAACCGTTTCAGTATTTGATAAGTTACCGGCGCCAATTTATAGCTCACGACCATAGGTTTTTTCAGTAACATGGCTTCAAGCGTAGCCGTTCCTGATGCCAGTAAAATAACATCCGCTGCCGCCATACAGGTATGCGACTGGCCGAGAACAACGTTAACCGGCAGAGTGCGAGGATAAGCTGACAGCATAGCTTCAATTTGATTACGGCGATCGACACTGGCTGCCGGGATAATAAATTGCAGGTCATCGCGCTTTAACAACATGCGCTCGGCCGTTGCCAAAAATAAATTGCCGAGACGAGAAACCTCGCTATTACGACTACCTGGCATTAAACAAGCAACGGGGCGATCTAAATCCAATCCCAAGTGTTCGCGCGCCGGTTTAACAGGAGTTTCAAATGGAATGCTATCCGCCAGATGATGACCAACGAATTTAACAGGGATATTATGCTCTTGGTAAAAACGTGCTTCAAACGGAAATAATGTCATCATTAAATCGACGGCTTTGGCTATTTTAAAGACACGTTTCTCGCGCCAAGCCCAAACTGATGGGCTGACGTAGTGGACTGTTTTAATGCCAGATTCACGTAACTTTTGTTCAAGCGTCAAATTAAAATCTGGGGCATCAATACCGATAAAAATATCCGGCGGATTGGCACGCCAACGACGAATTAAGTCGCGGCGAACTTTTAATAACTCAAACAAACGTCCAAGTACTTCAATCAAGCCCATGACGGCCAAGCGCTCCATAGGTACAAAAGACTCCATACCTTGAGCTTGCATCAAAGAACCACCAATGCCTTCGAAATGGGCATAAGGATAGCGCTTTTTAAGCGCTTTAATCATACCTGCACCAAGCATATCGCCCGATGTTTCTCCGGCAACAATGGCAATACGCATATCAGCGAATAATCCCGCGAGTAGCGCTCTCTAAACTATTCACCAATACCGCGACAGCGTCATCGTCTAATGCAATGGGTTGTAGTATTTCTAAGGATTCTGCCAAGGTTAATCCTTTGCGATAAATCGTTTTATAGGCATTACGCAACAAATTAATGCTTTCGGCATTAAAGCCTCGACGCTTCAAACCTTCAGTATTAATTCCATGAGGTTGCGCCGGATAACCTAGAGACATGATATAAGCAGGAATATCTTTTAACACAACGGTACCCGCACCGCACATCGAATGGGCGCCAATTTGGCAAAACTGATGGACTTGCGTGCTACCGCCTAAAATCGCCCAATCACTGACTTTAACATGGCCTGCCAGGTTGGTATCGTTGGCAAAGATAGCGTGATCACCAATTACACAATCATGGGCAACGTGGACGTTGACCATAAATAAATTGTGACTGCCTACTTGGGTATGGCCATTATCTTGAATGGTTCCGCGATGAAACGTACAGGCTTCTCGGATAACGTTATGATCGCCAATCGTTAATGTGGTCGGCTCACCAGCGTACTTCTTATCTTGGCACTCTTCACCAATACTCGAAAATTGAAAAATCTTATTATATTTTCCAATGTTAGTCGGCCCGCGAATAACAACGTGAGGCCCGACAATAGTCCCCTCACCAATTTCGACATTGGCACCAATTATTGAAAACGGACCGATCTCAACGCCATCGGCAATACGCGCGCTCGGATCTACAATTGCTCTTGGGTCAATCATTCTTACTCCAAATCTTTTTCAGCACAGGTAAGTTCAGCAATACAGACAACCTCGTCGTCCACCATAGCCTGACAATCAAATTTCCAAATACCACTGCGTTTTCCAATCAGCCGTGCTGCTAATTTTAACTGGTCTCCCGGTACGACTGGGCGCTTGAAACGCACATGATCAGCACCCGCAAAATAAAAAATAGTCGTTGTTTTGCGCTTATCGCCTTGCATCATAACGCCTAAAAATCCAGCAGCTTGCGCCATTGCTTCTAAGGTTAAAACGCCGGGCATTACCGGATGACCAGGAAAGTGGCCATTAAAAAAGTCTTCATTAATGCTGACGTTTTTATAAGCATGAATAATAGCTCCACCCTCTGCCTCCAAATCGACATCAACCACTCTATCTAAGAGCAGAAACGGGTAGCGATGGGGCATCACTTCTTGAATTTTTTGAATATTGTGAGTAGACATCACGCTTTACCTTGTTGGCTTTTTTCTAACTTTTGCAATCGTTTGGCTAATAAGTCGAGCTGCCGGAAACGTGTTGCACTGCGTTTCCACTCGTTAAGGGGCATTTGCGATGTACCACTGGCATACACTTCCCCATCCCCTATGGATTGGGTAATTACTGCGGCTGCTGCAATATGAGCTCGGTCGCCAATCTTTAAATGCCCAGCTATGCCTACGCCGCCAGCAACAGTGCAATTGCGACCTAATTGAGTACTTCCTGCGATACCTGTGCAAGCTGCTATTGCACAACCATCGCCAATACGCACGTTGTGCGCAATCTGAATTTGGTTATCGAGAATAACGTCGTTACCAATCACAGTGTCATCCAGCGCACCGCGATCAATACATGTATTTGCGCCAATTTCGGTGTTATTGCCCACTCGTACCCCGCCAAGCTGGGCTATTTTTTCCCAACGGCCTTGATGTGGTGCAAATCCAAATCCATCAGCACCTAATACCGCACCGGAATGGATGCGTACATGATCACCCAAAGTGACATCGTGATAGAGACTGACATTGGCACTTAATCGACAACCAATACCTAACTGGCAGTGATCCCCAATAACACTACCCGCTCCAATTTCACATTGTTCAGCAATAACGACATGCTCGCCAATAACCACATTGGCTGCGATTCTTACCCCATGGCCAATAGAGGCCGTTGATGCCACAACAGCACTCGGATGTATGCCGGAAGGCAATACAGGACGGTTATCAAACAACTGGGTAGTACGGGCAAATGCAAGGTAAGGATTAGCAACAATCAGTGCAGCATTGGCAACACTATCTGCTAATTCTGGTCGAACAATAACCGCTCCGGCCTTGCTATCCAGTAATTGAGAGCGGTAACTGTTATTAGCGAGAAAACTAACGTCGCTAGCACCGGCACCCGCCAATGTGGCGACGCCGAATATCATCTGCTCGCCGTCTCCGCGAAGCTCAGCATCAAGATGCCGAGCCAGCTCAGCAAGGCTTATGTTCATGCGTAATCCTGGTATTGAATACCGCTTACTTAGTGTTTAAACGCTCAAGCAGTAGCTTAGTCAAATCAACACTCGGCGAACTGTAAATCACGGCTCCCGAATTCAGGACGACATCATACTTTCCTTCGTCGATAATTTCTTTAAGCAATTTCTCAAGTTCAGGCAATTGTTCATTGAATAGTTCTTTCTTCCATTTATCTTCCAATTGCTTTAGCTTGCGGCCGTAAAACTGATACTCGGACGATTTTTGCTCCATGCCATTCGCGAGCTTGCGACGCTCTTCTTCGCCCATAATGTCGGCTTCTTTCTCTAACTTAGCTTGTGTTGCCATTAATTCTTTTTGCAACGATTTAAGCTTTTCAATATCGTCTTTATTATCGGCTTCAAATTTTTTCACCGCAGACTTGGCCGCATCCGATAGAAACAGAGCACGCTCCATATCGATCACGCCGACCTTTGTTTCAGCCGCAACAGCCACATTGACTGCCAGTGCAGCAACAACTACTAATAACCAACGCATCCTTAACTCCTCATTAATTTATTATCGGTATTAGAATACCTGTCCCAGCGAGAATTCAAACCCTTCTGTTTTATCACCGCGCTTGTCATTAAGCGGCACTGAGTAGGTAAACGTCAGTGGGCCAATTGCAGTAATCCAAGTCAAGCCCACACCAACACTCGTGCGAATCTGGCCTAGATCAACACCATTCGAACAGTACGGATGGGTTGTCAAGTTGGGAATATCCGCGTCATTAGGGACGTAGCATTCGCTGGTAAACGCATTACCAGCATCAAGGAAAACCACACTACGTACCGAACTGCGGTCTTCAATGAATGGCATAGGGAAGATTAACTCTAGGCTAGTCTCCACCAGAATATTACCGCCTAGAGAACGTTCACTTTCTAGGAAGTAGGGAGCGGTTACCACAGAACCTGTGGCATCCGTTTTGTATTTTGGCTTGTATTGAGATGTATTAGAAACCGCTGCAGCAGCACCATCGGCATCCGTCACGAACACAGTCGTTGGTGCATTGGTATCAATAATCGGACGGCCTAAGCTATCTAATTCATATACCACATCACCATTGCTATCTGTTTCGACGACCTCAATAGGCACGTATTCCGGTAAGCCCTTCGGTCCTAAGCTGTTACTTTGATAACCGCGAATCGAACCCATACCACCGGCACGGAAGTTCTTGAAGAAGGGTAAACGATCCAAGTCGCCGAATCCGTTACCATAGCCTAAGTCAGTGCGCAAACGTATCGCCCATTCATCCACAATCGGAAGATAATAGTTAGCGGTATAGCCAAGCTTGTAATACGTTAAATCACTGCCTGGCACCGAGATATCTGCGGATAATTTATGCTCTGTACCTGCGGTAGGAAATAAACCACGGTTAAGTGAGTTGTAACGCCAATTTAACCCTAACGTATACTCATTAAACACCGTCCCTTCGGTATCAATAAAGTCAATAATTTCCGCCGGAACTGTAGAGCCTTTAAACATCTCAGTGTTGGCATAACCGACCGAGAATGACAAACGCTGGCGACGCGAAATAGGATAACCAAACGTTACGTTACCGCCCTTGGTATTGGTCTGATAATCACTAACCGTACTTAAGCTTTGATAATCTGTTTCACGATAAAACAAATTAAATCCGCGGCTTACACCGTCAATCGTGTAATAAGGATTCAAATAGGAAAAGTTATACGACTGGGTGGTATCATTTTTCTGCACGCCCAAGGACATACGGTTACCAGAACCCAAAAAGTTATTTTGACTAATACTGGCACCCAAAATCATACCGCTACCCGCTGCGTAACCAACGTTAAAGTTAAGACTACCGCTTAACTGCTCTTCTACTGAGTAATTCACATCAATTAAATCATCCGTACCCGGAACCGCTGGTGTTTCTACGTTGACGGTTTTAAAGAAACCTAATTGATTTAAGCGGTTTTTACCGGCTTCGATTTTTTCCGTCGACGCCCAACCACCTTCCATTTGCAGCATTTCGCGCCGCAAGACCTCATCCATTGTGCCTTCGTTACCATTAAAGTTAATGCTACGCACATAGGTACGCTTACCCGGCTCAACAAAGAAGGTCATATCAACGGTACGCGCTTCATCATCTATCTTTGGAATACCATTCACTTTGGCGAACGTATAGCCATCGTTACCTAGGCGCTTAGTCATCAGATCGCTGGTGAGTGTTACACGACGACGTGAAAACGTATCGCCATTGCGCACTAAATAAAGTTTAGCGAGCTCTGCTTCATCAACGACTAAGTCACCCGCCAAACGAACGTCATTGACCGTATAAATCTCGCCTTCAGTCACGTTAATGGTGATGTAAACGCCTTTTTTATCAGGAGAAACTGATACTTGGGTAGATTCAATATTAAACCGGATATAACCACGATCTAGATAATAGGAACGCAGATTCTCTAAATCGCCTGCTAATTTCTCACGGCTGTATTTATTATCACTGGCATACCATGACCAAAAATTGGTTTCTTGTAATTGAAACTGTTTACGTAATTCCTCATCACTGAACACACTATTTCCGACCACGTTGATGTGAGCAATATTCGCCACACTGCCTTCTTCAACTTGAATATCGAGGGAAACACGATTTCGTGGTTGTGGAACTACGGTGGTTTCAATATGTGCATCATAACGCCCTTGGGCCACATACTGACGTTCAAGTTCGAGCGAAATACGTTCAAGCGTCGAACGCTTGAATACCAAACCTTCAGCCAAGCCAGATTGCTTTAATCCATCAAGTAAAGCATCCGACTGAATGGCTTTGTTACCTTCTATATTGATGGTGGTGATCGTAGGAAGCTCTACCACGTCAATGACCAGTACGTTGCCGTCACGCAGTAGTTGAATATCATTAAATAACCCTGAGCGAAATAAACGGCGCGTAGCTTCCGCTAAACGAGCATCATCGACACTATCGCCAACGTTAACTGGAAAACTCTCAAACACCGTACCTGCCGATACGCGTTGTAAGCCTTCAAGACGGATATCCTCTACAACAAATGACTCAGCCAGTGCAGAACAAGTGAACAATGAGAAAAAAAGCGTAAACAGCAACGAACGCATGTAGTCAATAATCCAGTGAATTCCGGCCCCGTTAGAGCCGGCTAATATCGTTGTAGAAAGCCACCAGCATTAAGCTGAGCATTAAAAACATTCCAACTTGAACCGCAGCAATTTGTAATCGCTCTGGTAAAGGTTTACCACGCAGCATCTCAGCTAGGTAAAAAAGAATGTGGCCGCCATCCAACATGGGCACCGGCAATAAGTTCAAAACCCCGAGGGAAACACTTAACAAGGCGAGAAATCCAACAAACGACTCAAGCCCGCTCGATGCCGAAGCGCCGGCTACTTTAGCAATCGTAATCGGTCCACTCAAGTTCTTTACGGATAGATCACCAGCGAGCATTTTCCATAGAGATTCAAGCGTAAAGCCAATCAAATCGGATGTTTTACTAACACCAAGAGCGAAGCCGTCAATAACTCCGGCACGACTCACTCGCAACCAATCGGTAGGTATGATAGGCATTTCGACACCCGCTCCAACACGACCGACCACTGTGCCGTCGGCTAATGTCGTGCGCTCTGGTGTTAAGATGACATCCAATAACTGTTCGCTGCGGTGAATAGTAATCTGCAGAGGCTGGTCTGGTGCAGCACGCACGGCGTCAACCCAATGCGACCAATCAACCATTGGTTCACCATTGACCGCGACGACTAAGTCGCCAACCTGTAAACCCGCCGCTTGCGCAGGGCTACCATCAACGATCTGTCCCAACTTCGCTGGGATCGTTAAACGGCGTGGCTCAATCCCTAAACCAGACATAGGATCGGGCACATCCGCATCTGCCAGCCATTTGCTGACTTCAATATTAATGCGGTGTTCTACTAGCGTATCGCCACGAACGGTAAGAGTAATCGTCGCATCTTCACCGATATAACTTATCAACTCCCAACTCACTTGCTCCCAAGTGGTCGTTTCGTTACCGTTCACTGTGAGAATTTCGTCACCTGATTTCAGTCCCGCTATTGCCGCAGGTGAGTTCTCACTGATATCACCGACAATAGGGACAACCCCAGTTGTGCCTGCCATAAACAAAACCCAATAAGCGGCGATGGCAAATAGGAAGTTGGCAATCGGTCCAGCTGCGGCGATAGCAATACGCTGCCAAGCTGGCTTACGATTAAACGCTTGATCTAATAAGTGTTCGGGAACTGGCGCTTCCCGTTCATCAAGCATTTTTACATAACCACCCAAAGGAATCGGAGCAATTGAATACTCAGTGCCACGCTTATCGCGAATAGACCATAACGGCTTACCAAATCCGACCGAAAAACGTAAAACATGTACACCACAGCGACGCGCCACCCAGAAATGTCCATACTCGTGAATAACAACCAATAGGCTGATCGCGATAATAAAATACAGCAGTGTCATGACACACTCCGTGAAATCCACTGGCTAGCGCAATCTCTAGCCCAGTGATCAGCCTCTATTACATGGTCAATAGATTCAATCTCGTTAACCACATGCATTCCCATTACATCACGAATCAGGGTTGGAATCTGGTTAAAGGCAATTTGTTCCTGTAAGAATGCGTCAACGGCGATTTCATTGGCTGCGTTAAGTACCGCTGGCATACTGCCACCGGCAGCAAACGCTTGCCCAGCTAAAGCTAAACAAGGAAACGTGATGTGATCGGGAGGGCAAAAATCAAGGCGCGCAATTTCAAATAAATCTAACGATGCGACTCCAGCCTCAATACGCTCAGGCCAAGCCATACCATAAGCGATAGGAGTACGCATGTCAGGTTGACCTAATTGCGCAATAATGGAGCCATCGCAATACTGCACCATAGAATGAATAATGCTCTGAGGATGAACAACCACTTGAATATCACGAGGCTGACAATTGAATAAAAAACAGGCTTCTATCAGTTCCAACCCTTTGTTCATTAAGGTTGCTGAGTCAACCGATATCTTGCGCCCCATAGACCAGTTGGGATGAGCAACCGCTTGCTCAGGTGTTACAGCGGCTAGTTCGCTCAGTGTTTTTCCCCGAAATGGACCACCAGATGCGGTCAATAAAATCTTACGAATACCATTTTTGCGCAGATCGCCATCATAGTGAGCAGGCAGCGACTGAAATATGGCATTGTGCTCACTGTCGATTGGCAACAAGGTTGCTCTACCACGGCGAACAGCCTCCATAAACAACGGACCCGCCATAACCAAACTTTCTTTATTAGCGAGCAATATACGCTTCCCCGCTTCTGCTGCGGCAATGGTTGGTAACAAGCCAGCAGCCCCCACAATAGCAGCCATGACCATGTCGACATCCTTGTGAGATGCCACCATAGCCAGTGCTTCAGTACCGGTAAGCACCTCGGTAGAGGAATTGCCTAGCATCTCAAGGAGCTGTGTAGCCGCCGCCGCATCGGCCATGACGGCATAGCGTGGTTGAAACTCGCCAATATCTTCTAACATACGTTCGATACTACGCCCCGCACTGAGTGCAAACACGTGATATCGCTCGGGATGACGACGGACAATATCAAGCGTACTTTGGCCAATAGAACCCGTGGCCCCAAGCACGGTGATGGTTTGCTTCATGGCATTAAACCCCAGCCCGTCAACATCATACAAAATGCAAATACAGGCACGGCTGCCGCCATACTATCAATACGATCAAGAACACCACCATGACCCGGTAACAATGATGAACTATCCTTGATACCGCGATGGCGCTTCATCATGCTCTCTACCAAGTCACCGAGCACAGAAATCACCATAGTCACCACAGTGATAATCATAATATTAATAACATCCTGGCCAGTGAGCGGTTGCAACCAACGATCAATGGCCCACGAGCACACAACACCAACAAATAAGGTGGTGGCTAGACCACCCCAAAATCCTGCCCAAGATTTCCCCGGACTAACATTAGGTGCTAGCTTGCTTTTACCCCAACGCTGTCCAGCAAAATAAGCGCCGGTATCTGCTCCCCAGACAATCAACATCACATAGATAATCAATAACGAACTGTGTGGCGATTCCTTTAAATGCATGAAACCTACCCACATTGGAATAAGCACACATAAACCAAGAAAGGCTCGAACTTCGCGCGCATCCCATAGGCTAGTACCACTAGGGTAACGTTTCACTAACATGAATGCGACCATCCACCACAGCGTACCTGCGGCTAAGAAATAAATGGTTAATTCTGGATAGACACGCAGCACTCGAGCACTAACGTAAAGGCTTAGAAACACCATAAAGGCGTATAAGAGTCGACTCCAATTTTTTTGGTACCCGGCAATATTCGCCCATTCCCACGCTCCAATAGTGGCAATAGCCGCTATGAAAAATGCGAAAGGCTTAAGCGGTAAAAAGAAAATACCGATGATCATCACCGGTGCGAGTACCAACGCCGTTATCACACGTTGCTTAGTCACCTTGTTTGGCATCCTTTAACTGATCGTCAGTACGGCCAAAACGTCGAGTACGAGCGGCGAACGTGGCTAACGCTTTTTTATATTCTTGTTCTTTGAAATCAGGCCAAAACGCATTGCTGAAATAAAATTCAGAATACGCCGTTTGCCAGAGCATGAAGTTGCTGATGCGTTCTTCGCCACCCGTGCGGATCAAAAGGTCAGGGGCAGGAAATTCATTCAGCCAAGTATAACGATGAAAGACTTGCTCGTTAATATCTGCGGGATTCACTTTCCCAGCCTGAACATCTTCAGCAAGGCGACGCGCCGCTTGAGCAATATCCCATTGACCACCGTAGTTTGCCGCAACAACCAGTGTCATTGCATCGTTGTTACGGGTCAAGTCTTCAGCTTCTGCGATCAAACTACGAATTTGATCGTTAAACCCTTGAATATCGCCCATAACCACCAGCCGGATATTATTGCGATGCAGTTTTTTCACTTCTCGTTGCAGTGCCATAACAAACAACTGCATCAATGCAAACACTTCGTTTTCTGGACGACGCCAATTTTCGCTACTAAACGCGAACAGCGTTAGAACTTCCACGCCTTCACGGGCAGAGACCTCAACGACAGCACGAACCGCATCAACCCCCGCTTTATGTCCGGCAACGCCGGGGATAAAACGTTTTTTAGCCCAGCGATTGTTACCATCCATAATGATGGCAACATGACGCGGAACCTGACCTTGGGCAGCCTGTCCTTCATCAATACTGGTAGACATAAATCGCCGCCGACATTAGACCTGCATCAGGTCTTTTTCTTTATCAGCCAACAGGCTGTCCACTTGAGCGATAAAATTATCGGTCAGCTTTTGGATCTGCTCTTCAGCCGCGCGTTGCTCATCTTCTGATATTTCTTTGTCTTTCAATAAGTCTTTTAACGTACCATTCGCATCACGACGGATATTGCGCACAGAAACCCGACCCTTTTCAGCTTCAGTGCGCGCTTGTTTGATGAAGTTCTTACGAGTCTCTTCGGTCAACGCTGGCATTGGCAGACGAATGGTGTCACCCGTTGTCGATGGATTTAAACCCAAATCCGATTTCATGATGGCCTTCTCGATCTCAGGCACCATGTTGCGCTCCCAAGGACTCACAGCCAGTGCACGGCCGTCTTCTACGGTGACGTTAGCAATCTGAGTTAATGGTGTTGGCGTACCGTAGTAATTCACCATCACGCTATCGAGTAACGACGGATTGGCTCGGCCCGTGCGAACTCGTTTAAAAGCATCCACCAAAGCACCTAAGCTCTTTGCCATGCGCTCTTCAGTGTCTTTTTTAATGTCGTTAATCATGATCTTATTCCTCGCTTACAATCAGGGTTCCATCACTGCCGCCCGTTACAAGGCGGGCAAGAACACCTGGTTCATTCATATCGTATACACGTAGCGGCATTTTATGATCACGCGCTAAGCATATCGCGGTTAAATCCATTACGCCCAACTGCTTTTCCAACACCTCTTCATAGGTTAAGCGGCTGTACTTTTCAGCACTTGGGTCTTTTTTCGGATCTGCAGTATACACGCCATCGACGTTCGTCGCCTTTAGAACCAAATCGGCGTTAATTTCGATACCACGAAGACAAGCAGCGGAATCCGTTGTGAAAAATGGGTTGCCTGTACCTGCCGAGAAAATAACAACATCACCAACAGATAACGCTCGCATCGCACTGCGACGATCGTAATGATCGACCACACCACTCATAGGAATCGCGGACATAACACGTGTACTAATATTGGCACGCTCTAAAGCGTCGCGCATGGCCAAAGCATTCATGACGGTTGCCAACATCCCCATATGGTCACCTGCAACTCGGTCTAAACCGGCTTCGCTTAACGCCTTACCACGGAAAATATTACCACCACCGATCACCAAACCTACCTGAACACCAATCCCTTTTAGCTGGCCGATCTCTAGTGCCATGCGATCAAGCACTTTAGGATCAATACCAAATTCCAGCTCGCCCATCAGCGCCTCACCACTTAGCTTAAGTAGGATGCGTTTATATTTAGGACTTTTTTGTTCAGCCATGAAAGGTCTCCAAATAGGATTACGAAAGTTCTGAATAAATACAAATATGCCGGGCGAACCCGGCATATGATGGGGCAATCACGATACGTGCCGACCCTTTGCTCGCAATTAGCCTTTTAGCTGTGCGGCAACCTCGGCAGCGAAGTCAACTTTTTCAACCTCAATGCCTTCACCAACTTCCATTCGTAAGAAGCTGATCACTTCAGCACCAGCGGCTTTCGCCAACTGAGCAATAGTCTGCTCTGGATTCTTAACGAACGGCTGGTCCAGCAAGCTATTTTCTTTCAAAAACTTGTTAATACGACCGACCATCATTTTTTCAACGATCTCGTCTGGCTTACCAGCCATATCGGGCTGAGCTTTGATGATTTCTTTCTCTTTTTCAACAACGTCAGCTGGCATGTCTTCTGCGCGAACAACACGAGGGTTCGAAGCAGTTACATGCATAGCAATGTCTTTCGCAGTTTCTTCATTACCGCCTTTAAGAGCAACAATACAAGCAATCTTGCCGTTTGAGTGAATATAAGCACCCAAAGTTTCAGCTTCAATAACCGCTGGACGACGAACAGTGATGTTTTCACCGATCTTCTGTACCAATGCTTCACGAGCAGTTTCTAACTCACCAGCCATCAGAGCGGCAACGTCAGTTTCTTTAGTCGCTGCTAATTTCTCAACAACCTTGTCGGCAAATGCATTGAAGTTAGCATCACCAGCAGCGAAGTCAGTTTCAGAGTTAACTTCAACAACGACAGCAACGCCACCATTGATGATAACGCGCAACTTACCTTCGGCAGCAGTACGGTCTGCTTTCTTAGCAGCCTTTAGGCCTGAGTTCTTACGCAGATCTTCAATCGCTAATTCGATATCGCCGTCAGCAGCAGTCAGTGCTTTTTTGCACTCCATCATGCCTAGACCAGTACGCTCACGCAGCTCTTTAACCATTGCAGCTGATACGTTTGCCATGTGTGTCTTCCTCTATTTTAACTTGTCAGTAATCTTGCATCGAAAAAGAGGGGGCAAGCCCCCTCTTTCCAGTGAGCCTAGCGATTATTCAGCAGCTTCTTGAGCTGGAGCTTCTTCAGCCACTTCTACGAACTCATCAACAGTGCCATTGCCCTGCTTGCCTTCCAATACTGCGTCTGCAACTGCCGATGCGTAAATTTGAATTGCACGGATCGCATCATCGTTACCTGGGATAACGTAATCAATGCCATCTGGGTTTGAGTTAGTATCAACGATACCGACAACTGGGATTCCCAGCTTATTAGCTTCCTGAACTGCGATGCGTTCGTGATCAACGTCAACGACGAACAACATATCAGGCAAACCGCCCATCTCTTTGATACCGCCGATAGAGCGCTCAAGCTTTTCCATCTCGCGAGTACGCATTAACGCTTCTTTTTTAGTCAGCTGTTCGAAAGTACCGTCGGACTTCTGAACTTCTAATTCACGTAAACGCTTAATCGACTGACGAATCGTTTTGTAGTTAGTCAACATACCGCCTAACCAGCGATGTGCAACGAACGGCATATTAGAACGCTCAGCCTGCTCTTTCATGATCTTACCTGCAGCGCGCTTAGTCCCAACAAACAATACTTTGTTGTTTTTCGCAGCTAAAGTTTCAACCAATTTAAGAGCTTCGTTCAACGCTGGAACAGTATGTTCTAGGTTGATGATGTGAATTTTATTACGAGCACCAAAAATGTACTTACCCATTTTAGGGTTCCAGTAACGAGTTTGGTGACCAAAGTGAACGCCTGCTTTCAGCAGATCGCGCATGCTAACTTGTGCCATGGTATTTACCTTATATATGTAGGGTTAGGCCTCCACGCACCCTCAATGTCGACCTATTTTCATAGGCACCCCGACATATCGTTATAGTACGTGTGTGTCATTTCATACCCACCTTGCAGTGCATTGGGCGGTGTACGGCGATTTTTTCGCGGGCGCTTTATACCATTTTTCGATGCTTTTGACCAGAATAACTGTACGATTGACCGCGTATTGCGATTGCTGGTTCAACCAACGCCAGACAACCAGTACAATGTCTGCCTTTCTATGATACCGATTAAGGTCGCCCCTTTTTATGAGCGTAACCATCCATACGCCTGACGATATAGCCAAAATGCGTATCGCCGGCCGTCTCGCTGCCGAAGTACTCGAAATGATCGAACCATATGTGAAACCAGGCGTTTCTACAGGTGAGCTAGATCGCATTTGTCATGACTACATCGTTAACGTGCAGCAGGCAATTCCTGCACCGCTGAATTATCACGGCTTTCCAAAGTCAATCTGCACATCCGTTAACCAAGTTATCTGTCATGGCATTCCAAGCGACGACAAAATTCTAAAAAAAGGTGATGTAGTCAATCTCGACATTACCGTCATTAAAGATGGCTACCACGGTGACACCAGTATGATGTTTCACATTGGTGAACCAACTCCGGCTAACAAGCGCCTCGTCGATATCACTCAAGAATGCCTCTATTTAGCTATTGATATGGTTAAGCCGGGCGTACAACTAGGTGATATTGGCTATGCCATTCAACAACACGCCGAGAGCAATCATTACTCCGTTGTGCGTGAATATTGCGGTCACGGTATTGGCAAGGTGTTCCACGAAGATCCGCAAGTTCTACACTACGGACGCCTAGGCACAGGCATGACAATCCAAGCAGGTATGATATTCACTATTGAGCCGATGATTAATATGGGCACTCGCTTCAATAAGCTATTAAAAGATGGTTGGACAGTGGTGACTAAAGATCGCAAATTATCCGCGCAGTGGGAACATACCTTGTTGGTTACTGAAACTGGTGTTGAGGTATTAACCAAACGCAAAGAAGAAGAGCAATTCTGGAAGTGAGTCAGTCATTCGACGTGCCTTCACTACCCTCGATTGATGCTCAGGATCTGATGGCGCTGCTCGCAGCCGCACCATCGCCTCTACCTGTTATCAAACCTCTGCTAAAACGCATCCAAGAAGAGTCTCATGCGTATTTTCGCGCGACATTCGATGCCGACACCTTAGTCCCCCATCGCGCAAAGCTGATGGACACCATCATGCAATGTTTATGGCAGCATCGTAAATTATCAGACCAAGGCATAGCACTTATTGCTGTCGGCGGTTATGGCAGAGCAGAACTGCATCCTCATTCTGATATCGACGTTCTCATACTCGCTTTAAATGAAGATACGATTAATACCAATAGCTCAGCACTGCAAGATTTTATCACCTTGCTTTGGGACTTGAAGCTAGATGTGGGACATAGTGTCAGAACACTAGATGAGTGCGTATCCGAAGCCGATGGCGATCTCACCATCATTACTAATATGATGGAAAGCCGACATTTAGCCGGTGATCAAAGTCTTCATCCGGTGTTAACAAACCGCGTAGCGGCGACAGAGATATGGCCAGCTGAAAAGTTTTTTACCGCGAAGTGGCAAGAGCTAATTAATCGCCACAAGAAACACGATGATCCTGAATACAATTTAGAGCCAAACGTAAAAAATTCACCAGGCACCCTACGCGACATCCAGTCTGTAAGCTGGATAGCCATGCGTCACTTTGGCAAAGGCACGCTTCAGAGCTTAGAAGAACAAGGGTTTTTAACAGAATTTGAACACCGCCGCTTAGCGCGAAGCCTGAGCTTTTTATGGCAAGTACGGTACGCTCTGCATATGCTCGCCGGTCGTGAAGAAGATCGCCTGCTATTTGACCTACAACGAGAAATTGCCGAACTACTGGGTTATGTCGATGACGGTCAGCGCTTAGGTGTTGAGCAATTCATGGCACAGTTTTATCGCAACCAATTGTCAACTACTGAGTTGTGCGATTTATTATTGCTGCATTTCAATGAAGACTACATGGGCTGCGGCAACCCAGAAAATATCGAAAATATTAACGAACACTTCGTACTATGTAATGGCTATTTACAGCATGTTACTGCCAATTTATTTGTCGAAGATCCGTCTTGGTTATTGCGCGTATTTCTCTTGATGGCGCAGTTACCACAAGCCAAGGGCATTCATTCGGGAACGATTCGTGCACTGCGGGATAATCGTCATTTAATTGATGACGAGTATCGCCACAACCACGAGCACAACGAATTATTTATGCAATTAATGCGCAACCGGTCGCGCGTTGTACGCGAGCTATCACGCATGATGCGATACGGTATTTTAGGGCGCTACATTCCTGAGTTCGGCCATATTATAGGCATGATGGAATACGATTTATTCCACAAATACACCGTTGATGAACATAGCTTTCGCATGGCGCGCTTGTTGCGTCATTTTCGCTTTGGTGATGTACGCGAACACTTCCCTATTGCTTCGAAATTAATTCATAAAGTGCAAAAGAAAGAAATTTTGTATTTAGCAGCATTGCTGCATGACACAGGTAAAAGCATTGATGGCGACCATACCGCTCATAGTGGCGAGATAGCCGCGGCGTTTTGCCGCCAACACAATTTACGTCCAACCGAGTCTCATATGGTTTCTTGGCTGGTTACGAATCACTTATTAATGTCAAACGCATCACAGCGTATTGATATTAATAATCCTGAAGATGTCCATCACTTTGCCTTAGAAATCGGTGACCAACATCACTTGGACATGCTGTATTTGATTTCAGTGGCGGATATCTTCAGCACGAATCCCGACCTCTGGACTCCTTGGCGCGCAGAACAAATGCGCGAGCTTTATCGCAAAACCAAAGCCGCGCTACGTCGAGGATTAGAGAATCCCATTCATAAAAAAGACCTAATCGAAGAAATCCAGCAGGAGGCTATTCAACAACTTTTAGCCCATGGCTTAAGCGAAGAGCGCATTCGTGAAATTTGGGGCGTTCCCGGTGATGATTATTTTTTACGCGAAGGTGTTGATAATATTGTATGGCACAGCTTAGAAATTAATGCTCATGGCAACAGCGCGACACCGTTAATTTCTATTCGTCAAACCTCTGATCAACAATTCGAAGGTGCAACCCAGATCTTTATCTTTATGAAGGATCAGCCTAACCTATTTGCGGTTACCACCGCGACATTGGATCAGCTAAACCTGAATATTCAAGATGCCCGCATCATGACCTCAGAAGTGGATAATAACGCTGTGGACACTTACATAGTGCTTGATGAAAACAATCATGCAATTAATGATCCCCAACGATTACAACATATTCGCGACGCGCTGTGCGACGCGTTATCAGACCCAAATGACTTTACCACCATTATCCAACGTCGAACCCCACGCATGCTCAAACAATTCATGGTCGAAACTCAAGTCACAATGAGTAACGACCCCATCATGCATCGCACTGTATTGGAAGTCATAGCAGCAGATCGTCCAGGATTATTGGCACGCATGGGTGCTATTTTATCTAAATTTAATGCTCAACTCCAAGGCGCAAAAATTCTGACTGAAGGTGAGCGCGTATCGGATATATTCTTTATTGTGAATAGTGAGGGACAACCTTATTCTGATGCCACGCAGTGTGAAGCGCTACAAAATGCCATTATTTGTGGCCTAGATGATCAAGTCGAAGCACAATCCGCGGTGTGACTGCCCCCGATAAACCTCCTCGCATAAATCGAAAGGTTTATGCGAAAAAATTCCCTAAAATTTTCCTATAAAGCACAGTAAAGTAGCACTATTAGAGGAGATTTTATGTCACACCGTACCCTGCAAACCATTATTCCTAGTCATGCCAGCTCTGACGGCGATGGCGTAAAAATTCGCCGCATGGCATTATTTGACAAACCAATGGCCGATCCATTTCTCATGCTGGATGAATTAGGTTCAGATAATCCTGATGACTATATCGGGGGCTTTCCGCCACATCCACATCGCGGTATGGAAACACTTACTTATCTGCGTTTTGGTGCTTTAGAACATCGCGATCATTTGGGTAATCGCGGCGAAATTCGCAGTGGCGGTGCACAGTGGATGTCTGCGGGTAGAGGCATTATTCACAGTGAAATGCCAAGCCGAGAAATGTCTCGTTTGCATGGCTTTCAATTATGGATCAACTTGCCAGCCAAACACAAAATGGATGCGCCGAAATATCGCGATATTCCTGCTGACGAAATAACAGAGTGCACACTAGATACCGGCATTAATGCCAAAGCCATTGCTGGAAATTGGCAATTAAATGGCCAAGAGTTACAAGGTCCGCTGCAAGACTTAGCTGCACAAGCACGCTATCTTGATCTCTATTTGCCTGCAGGTTCAGAAGTATCTATTCCTATCGACGCTAACCACAATGCCATGGCCTACGTATATAAAGGGCAATTAGAGACTTCACCAGCAGCGCTCGAGAAATCCTTGCTAGTATTTAATCAGACGGGAGATACCTTGCTGCTACAGGCAAAGTCAGATACGCAATTATTATTACTTACAGGCAAGGCGATTAAAGAGCCGATAGCTCACTACGGACCTTTTGTAATGAATACCCACGAGGAAATTGAACAAGCGATACAGGATTACAACAACGGTCTTTTCGGCCATTAATCTAACCCTGCAAGGTGCAGAAGCCTTACTTTTGAGGCTTCTGACGACGAATAGGAGCAAAGCCAGAGTTATCCATAAGATTGCTCTTCTTTGCTTCTGTTTCTTCAGTCTTAGGACGACTTGGACGAGGACCTAGTTTTTTCTTCTCCGAAGGTGCCTTACAACGTGTTGCTTTTGCTAGCACTTTGCCTCTTGGCTTTTTCTTCGGTCCAGCCGCCTTACCAGACGCTTTAACTTTTTTTGGACCTTTATATTCAGCCTTGAGCTCAGAGATCTGACGCGATTCCATCTGGATCTCTAGATAGCGTTCGATAGAAGCTTTTAAATTCCATTCATGCGCAGCAATCAAACTAATCGCCAAACCTTCTTTACCCGCACGACCAGTTCGACCAATTCGATGAACATATTCATCACCTTTACGCGCCAGGTCATAGTTAATGACTAGATCCAAACCTTCCACATCAAGTCCACGCGCGGCGACATCGGTGGCCACTAAAATCTGACGTTTGCCTTCACGTATCGACTGCATCACGTAATTACGTTCATCTTGAGTCATTTCACCATGCAACATGGCAATACCATTGCGATGACGACGTAAAAACTCAGATAAACGCTCAACTTCCATACGCTTATTAACGAAAATAATGGCTTTATCGTAAGTTTCGTTGGCTAGCAGCCAAGTTACTAAACGATCTTTATGGGCGTTATTATCAGCCAAAATACGCTGCTGACGAATAAAAGCATGTTGAACCTGCGCGGTATTCGTTGTGATTTCTTCTGGGTTATTGAGCATGGCACGGGCAATACGTCCTACCCCTTCATGCCGTAGCGTTGCGGATAACATGAAGGTTTGACGCTCTTTCTTCGCTTTGCCAACAATGATTTCCATATCTTCTGAGAACCCCATATCCAGCATACGATCGGCTTCATCCAGCACCAAAAACTCAAGATCACTTAGATCAATAGTCTCTCGACGAATATGATCCACTAAGCGACCAGTGGTAGAAATCACAATCTCTGGGTTCTTACGCAACATCGATGCTTGATACTTAAATTCTTCGCCGCCTGTCAGCACACCAACGTTCAAAGTCGTGAAGTCGGTTAATTGTTTCGCCGCTTTGAACACTTGGCGCGCAAGCTCACGTGTAGGCACAAGTACTAAGGCGCGTGTCGCAGAGTCGCTAGCTTCCACCTGAAGCAGCTTCTCCATGATAGGTAACAGATACGCCAAAGTTTTACCGCTTCCAGTCTCTGCACATACCTTTAAATCTTTTCCTGCCATTGCCAAGGGCAGCATTTGTGCTTGCACTTCTGTCGGCTCTGAAATGTTCTGCTTCTCAAGGCCAGAGAGAATACGGGGGTTAAATTCGATATCGGCAAACACGGCGGTAACTCTTAAGATCATTAAATTGCGGCCAGTATAACAGAGCTCTAGCAACCTCGTGAGTCAGAAGGGTGTTTTAGCAATGAAGAAGACATAAACTCTGCATCACTTAAACCTGCCGCGGTATGCCCTATTGAATTTTTCCATCTTTAATAACAGTAATATCTATCATTTCTGCACCCATGTAATTGGGCAACATTTTGCAGGTACAACAAGTGCGTTAGACTTTTTGGCGAGAGTACTGAATATATATTTAGCACCACTAAATTTAAACGTCAGTCGATTAACTGACCTTGCTTACATTCATTACAAGGATGACACTCTGGGTCTATTTTATTCGATGATGAATATCAGTTAGGTTGTCGTTAAACGTATCCCACGCCTCACCAGTGCCTGCCTTTAAAGGCTGCCATACTTCGTCATTGGCGGCTTTTAGATCGTAAAGGGTAAGTCGAATTTCTTCAAAGTATTCCTTCATTTCTTCTAAAGCACTGTCCGAATAAAAGTCGACTCTATATTCGTCTAAAGCACGCTCGGCCTGTCGCAATTTTGCGTTCAGTTGGTCGATTTCCGTCTGCATGACGAGCAAACGAGCTTCCAATTGCTCTTGGTATGCTTGCTTACTGACCATGATATTACCCCTTACACTGCGTGTGTATGATGCATGTACAGGGTTGGACAAATGACGAGTTCACAGGTTCCATAACTAAGTAATGCCAATACTAAGTGCTGATATGAGGCGAGGAGAAGTTATTTCCAACGACAAGGGGTGCAAGGCAAGAGCTCACCCCATGCCGCCGTCTTCATCGGCGCGGCGATCTAACGCCGTTTGCCACCAACTATTGGGACCATGCAGGTGAGTTGAGTAGAATTGATTTAACTATCCTCACTCTGGTTATTTGAGCTTAGTTACAGCAAGCACCGTGCTCGTCAAAATCCATCGCCATAAATACGGTGGTTTGTGGGAACTGAGCAGGGTAACACATGTAATAGTGTGTATTTTCGTCTACTGGCCACCAACATGAAGCCGCACGAGGCACATCAGCCAGTTCAACGCGTTCGATACAGTATTGCAGTTTTAGGAATTCAGCCTCAGGGAAGAATCCTAAAAACTCGGCTGGAAAACCATCTACTGCGGTATCTAACTTACCTTCTAAGGTTAGATTCTTTAATTTGTCTGCCCAAACTGCATCTTGACTGCAGTCGATCAGGAAATCACCTAACAGGCGGCTGTGTTGCTTTTTAACGATACGAGGCTTAGCCATCATGTGTCCTTAACGAGTTATTACCAGGGTAATGCCTGGCCATTGGAATGCCAAAAGCCACCACTGTTTTCCAGTGTTAGCTCGTCAATGCGTGCTGCAATACCTGCGGCTGCCTCTATCGGTGTGATATCGCCGGTAAAACCGACCATGCGCGTCTGTACATAACCTGGATGGATTTGGGCAACTGCGACACCTGCGGGTTTTAAATCAATAGCCAAGCTCTTGCCTATCGCATTTAACGCAGCTTTCGAGGCGCGATAACCAAAGTAACCGCCGGATGTATTATCGGCAATTGAGCCCATACGGCTAGTAATGTTAGCGACCTTGCTACCTTCTGTCATGAGCGGCAGGAAGTTCATGGTGACGTTCAGTGGTGCTATGGCATTCACCTCCATTTGCTCACGAATACTATCGAGACTCATGTTGGCGACGGTTTCATTACTGAACAAGCCAGCATTATTGATGAGAATATCGACAGGGGCATCCAGCAATTTATGCAACATTGCCACGACCTTAGGAAGATTCTCTTCATCGGTCACATCAATGCCTGCGATCACTTGATCGGCAATATCTTCGATTTCTTTATTTCCTTCACGGCATATTGCCGTGACTGAATCGCCACGCGCCTCATATAGACGAGCCAATTCAAGGCCAATTCCGCGGTTTGCACCGGTAATAACAACGTTAGCCATCATCTGCTCCTGTAGTTGAATTGGCATACAATATAAATGCCCAAGGCGACATATTACCGATTTTTTATGACAGCGTCTTTAGTTGCTACAGCCTGTAGCAGGTGGCGGTTCAGTAAGGTGTAGTTATTCTAGAAACAAAAAAACCACGCCGAAACGTGGTTTTTATCTGCTTGGTTTATGCCAACCAATTAAGCAACGCGAGCTTCAACCATCATTGCTTGCAAACGCTTGCTTTGCATTTTTAAAGAATATTCAAGTTCTTTAAAACGCGTGTGAATCGCTGCAGATTCCCACTTCTCACGTAAATGCTTGCGAGTTACATCCAAGCGCTCTGCTTGAAGTTCAGTCCACTCATTCAGCATTTCGCGGAACTCTTCGTATTCTTTTTCTAGCAATACGGTCCACTTTTCTGAATTTTCAGATTTTGCTAGTTTTTCTTGGGCACGCTTGAACTGCATTTTCACTTTAGCACGTTCGATTTTAAAATCGGGTACAACGCGCAGATTACTAGTCAAACCAACCCATGAACAGGCGGCGATAAACCACTTGGTTGGATCCCAATGATACCAACGAATACCATTACGGTAATCCGTTTGGAAAATATGGTGATAGTTATGGTAGCCCTCACCGTGTGTTAAAAATGCGAAGAAGGCGTTATCACGGGCGGTATTTTCATCCGTGTATGGCTGCGAACCCCACTTATGGGCAATCGAATTGATAAAAAAAGTTATGTGGTGAGTTGTCACAATACGCAACAAGCCAGCCAGCAGTAACATTCCCCATACGTCACCAAACAACAAACCAAGTGCAATGGGAACACCAATGTTCATGATTAATACAATCGGGATATAGTACTTGTACTGCCACATAACAATTGGATCTTTCATCAAGTTTTTAACATTGTCAAAGTTTGGAATACCGCTTTTGTATTCGCGTAACATCCAACCCATGTGCGAGAACCAGAAACCGCGCTTGGCAGAATAAGGGTCTAGTTCAACGTCATCAACATGACGATGGTGGACACGGTGGCCGGAAGACCAGTGCAAAACGGTATTTTCCAGTGCGGCTCCGCCCCATAGGGCGTACCAGATACGCAGTAATGGATGGGCATCATAGCTGTTATGAGCCCACAAGCGATGATAGCCGCCCGTGATGCTCATGCCGGTTATCCAAGTGATTACAGCGTATGCAACCCAAGCAGACGTACTGTAACCATGGATGATGCCGTACCAAGGTACTATGGTAAGAACACCGAGTGTTGTGACGGCAAACATAATCGCCGCCACCCAGTTGATCGGTGCTTGTTCTTCATTATGTTGTTCGCTCATGGAATTCTCTGTATGAAAAATAGACATTCTCAGCTTAGCGTAGGCCTGTTAGAGCCAAGCGCCATCATAACGTATTCTGACAAGAAAGACCGCTCGCATAATGGACTGAGATCATTAAATACGTAAGGTTTTCGCCATTTTTAACGCCTCTGGCCCGCTATCACGGCATACTTTCTTAGAACTCATTAATGAAAAGCCCTTATTCTCATTTTTAACCGGACAAAAACCGTACCTGAGCACGGTTTTCGTGAATGATCTCAATAATTAACCACCAAAGTCATCCAACATGATGTTTTCTGGCTCGACACCGAGATCCAACAACATCTTGATAACCGATTGGTTCATAATTGGGGGACCGCACATATAAAACTCGCAATCTTCTGGGGCTGGGTGATTCTTTAGGTACTCCTCAAAGAGCACATTATGAATAAACCCAGTTAAACCATTCCAGTTATCTTCTGGCTGAGGATCAGACATAGCGACATGCCATTCAAAGTTCTCATTCTCAGCAGCCAACATGTCATATTCTTCTTGATAGAAAAGCTCACGCAGCGAACGAGCACCATACCAGAAGCTAATCTTACGCTTGGAATGCAAACGCTTCAGTTGATCGAAGATATGCGAGCGCATTGGTGCCATACCTGCACCACCGCCTACAAACACCATTTCGGCATCGGTATCACGAGCAAAGAATTCACCAAATGGGCCATACACAGTCACTTTATCGCCCGGCTTCAAGTTAAACACATAGCTCGACATAATGCCTGGGTTGATATCTTTAGAGCCTGGAGGCGGCGTAGCGATTCGAATGTTAAACTTCACCAGACCACGCTCTTCTGGGTAGTTGGCCATTGAGTAAGCACGAATGGTGTCTTCTTTGTTAACCGCTTTCAGATTAAAAAAGCCAAAACGTTCCCAATCGCCTCGATATTCTTCTCCAATATCAAAATCAGAGAAGTTAATTTCGTATGGCGGACATTCAAGCTGCACATAACCACCGGCGCGGAAATCTACGTTTTCACCTTCTGGTAATTTAAGTGTCAATTCTTTAATGAAGGTTGCTACGTTGGGATTGGAAACGACCGTTGTTTCCCATTTTTTAACGCCGAATACTTCTTCTGGCACTTCAACAACCATGTCTTGTTTAACCGGAGTCTGACAAGACAAGCGCCAGCCTTCACGAGCATCACCTTTAGTAAAGTGAGACGCTTCGGTCGGCAGCATTTCGCCACCACCTTCTGTCACGATGCACTTACACTGAGCACAAGTGCCACCGCCACCGCAAGCTGATGAAAGGAAGATATTGTTAGCGGCGAGCGTTTGTAGCAACTTGCCGCCCGCTTCTGTTTCAACTGTGCGTTCACCGTTGATCAGAATTTTTACTTTTCCGGAGCTGACCAGCTTACTGCGCGCACCGAGGATAATGGCAACGAGCGCCAATACAATCCCAGTGAACATAACAACGCCGAGTATGATTTCACGTTCCACAATCGACTCCTTACAGTGATACGCCAGAGAATGACATGAAACCCAGCGACATCAGACCTACGGTCATGAAAGTGATGCCTAAGCCTTGCAGGCCTGCAGGTACATCGCTGTATTTCAACTTTTCGCGAATACCAGCCAATGTGGCTATCGCTAGTGCCCAACCTAAGCCAGAACCGATACCGTAAACGGTACTTTCTGCAAAGTTGTAGTCACGCTCGACCATGAATAACGAGCCGCCCATGATGGCGCAGTTAACGGTAATGAGTGGTAAGAAAACACCCAAAGCGTTGTAGAGTGCAGGTACGTACTTATCCAGAACCATTTCTAAGATTTGCACAATCGCTGCAATAACACCTATGTAAGTCAACAAACCTAAAAAGCTTAAATCCACGCTGGCGTAATCTTCACCAGCCCAAGACAAAGCACCTTCTTTCAGTAAATAGGTATAGATCAGGTTGTTAGCTGGCACAGTAATCGTTTGCACAACAACAACCGCGATACCCAAACCAATCGCCGTTTCAATTTTCTTCGAGATTGCCAAGAAGGTACACATGCCAAGGAAAAAGGCGAGTGCCATGTTCTCAACAAAAACGGCCTTAACTAACAGGCTGAGGTAATGTTCCATTAGTGGCCTCCTGAATGTTCGGTATTAGGCAAAATTTTGTAATCCGCTTTTTCATTCAGATCTTTACGAACAGTACGCAATATCCAAATAAAACCACCGATGATGAAGAACGCCGACGGTGGCAGTAATAACAAGCCGTTAGACTGATACCAACCACCATCGGTGACTAATGGTAGAATTTCAAAGCCCAACAATTTACCAGCACCAAACAATTCGCGGATTGTGCCAACAGAGATCAGTACGATGGAATAACCCATGCCATTACCAATACCATCGAAGAAGCTCAGCACTGGGCCGTTCTTCATAGCAAAGGCTTCAGCACGACCCATTACGATACAGTTGGTAATGATCAGACCAACGAATACCGAAAGCTGCTTACTGATGTCGTAAGCGTATGCTTTCAAAAATTGGTCTACCACGATCACCAAAGAGGCAATGATGATCATCTGCACGATAATACGGATGTTGCCCGGAATATGATTGCGTATCGAGGCGATGCTCGCACTCGAAAATGCCGTTACCAAAGTCAAGGCAACGCACATTACCAAGGTCACTTTTAAACTCGTGGTAACCGCCAACGCAGAGCAGATACCCAAAATTTGAACGGCAATTGGGTTCTTGCTTAACAATGGTTCCGTAAGAACGGTTTTAATATCAGACATATTAGGCCCCCTGCTCTTTCAGTTTGGTTAACAGACTGCCGAATGCTTTGTCACCAACCCAAAAACGCACTAGATTTTTGACACCGCGACTGGTCAAAGTTGCACCGGACAAACCGTCTACTTGATATGGGTTACTCGTTTCAGCCTGACCTTTAACAACCGTGATCGCAACCTCGCCTTGGTCATCGTACAGCTCTTTACCTTCCCAAAGGGCTTTCCACTTAGGATTGTCTACCTCACCACCCAAGCCTGGGGTTTCGGCATGCGAGTAGAAACCTAAACCAACGATGGTATCCATGTCGCCTTTTAGTGCAATAAAGCCATACAGGGTCGACCACAAACCGTAACCATGGACAGGCAAGACGATGGTCTCAATGCCTGTATCGTTATTTACAATGTACACCGCTGCGTATTTTTCTAAACGCTTGATACTGGCAGGATCTTCACTCCCATCAAGTGCACGCGACAAAGCTGGCGTTTTTGACGACTTACGTTGATCGAAATTTTTCGGATCAAGGCCTGCCGCTTTAATTTCAGCTAATTCGGCATCCGTTGCAAAACGGCCTGCATCCAAGTTCACAATGCGAGTCGTTACTTGCTTGAACTGTTCAGCAATACTTTTATCATCGTGCAATAAACCAGCGGCAGATAAAATATTTTTCTGCTTATCCAGTAGCTTGTTTGCTTGCTGTTCTTTGCGTAACCCAACCGCAGCACCCGCTACGATAACGGAACACACTAAGCACAGCAGAATCGCTACCAATAAGGTCTTCTGAATGCTGTCGTTATTACTGGACACGGGCAATCCTCCGCTTCATGTTTGCCTGAACCACAAAATGATCGAACAAAGGTGCGAACAGATTTGCGAACAGAATGGCTAGCATCATGCCTTCAGGGAAAGCAGGGTTGATCACGCGGATTAGCACAACCATAAAGCCGATCAAACCACCGAAGTACCACTTTGCTTTGTTCGTCATAGATGCCGACACTGGATCCGTCGCCATGAAAAACATACCAAAGGCAAAACCACCAACCACTAAGTGCCAGTACCAAGGCAATGCGAACATAGGGTTGGTATCAGAACCGACGACATTCAGCAGCAGCGTGGTGGCAACCATACCAATCATGACACCTGCAACAATACGCCATGATGCAATGTTAGTAATGAGCAAAACGGCACCACCAATCATGATGGCAAGCGTGCTGACTTCACCCATCGAACCAGGAATAAATCCAAGAAACGCATCCATCCAACTGGTGCCGCTTTGCACAACATTATCCACACCCCCTTCAGCCGCCATGGCCAACGCCGTTGCACCGGTATACCCATCGGCTGCCGTCCATACTGCATTACCCGACATATTGGCTGGATAAGCGAAGAATAAGAATGCACGGCCGGTTAGAGCTGGGTTCAGGAAGTTTTTACCAGTACCACCAAAGACTTCTTTACCGATAACAACGCCGAAGCTAATACCAAGGGCAACCTGCCACAAAGGAATATTTGGTGGTAAGGTCAAGGCAAAGAGTACTGAGGTAACGAAGAAGCCTTCATTCACTTCATGCTTACGAATAGTCGCGAACAATACCTCCCAGAAGCCACCAACAATAAAAGTGACCGCATAAACAGGAAGAAAGTAAGCCGCACCATAGACTAAATTGTCCCAGATGCTAGCAGCGTTATGTGCACTACCGCCCAAGAGAGCAATTAGCATTTCACGCCAGCCTTCCATCGTTGTACCTGCACCGGCTGCAATGGCATCGTTCGCCTGCAAGCCAATATTGTACATACCGAAGAACATCGCTGGGAAAGTACACACCCACACTGTGATCATGATGCGCTTGAGGTCGATACCGTCACGCACATGCGACGTATTGTTGGTTACATTCGGCGGTGAATATAAACCGGTATCAATCGCTTCATACAGCGGATACATTTTTTCGAACTTGCCACCCTTCTCGAAGTGGGGAGCGGCACTATCTAACAGACTACGCAGTCCCATAATTAACCCTCTGCTTCAATTCGGGTGAGATTTTTACGTAAAATCGGACCGTATTCGTACTTACCTGGGCAAACAAAGCTGCACAGTGCGATATCTTCTTCGTCCAATTCCAGCGCACCCAGAGCAATAGCACTTTCCATATCTTCCACAATCAACGCACGTAGCAGCTGAGTTGGCAAAATATCGAGAGGCATAATGCGCTCATATGAGCCGACTGGCACCATAGCCCGCTCACTACCGTTAGTTGTGGTCGTAAAATCGAATACCTTGCTCATCAATTTTGATAAGTAAATCGGCATCACAGAGAAACGGTTAGTCCCCGGCGTTAAGTAATGCAGCATTGGTCGCTCACGGCCTTCGCGCAGTACAGATACCTGATTATGGAAACGACCCAAGAAATTCAATTCGCCAGACGCTGTACGCCCACCAAACACCGAACCTGAAATGATACGGTTTTCACCGTCGCTCAGTTCGCCGTTTGTTATTTCAGTAAGCGAAGCACCCAATTGCGTACGAACTAAACGTGGTTTCTTCACTTGTGGGCCAGCTAACGCAATCACACGATCGGTAAATAGTTTACCCGTAGTAAACAACTTACCGATCGCAATAACGTCTTGATAACCCACAGTCCATACTGTGCGAGTTGCACTAACTGAGTGTAAAAAATGAATATGAGTGCCCGGTAAACCAGCAGGATGCGGACCCGCAAACTCCTCCGTTTGCTCAACACCAGCAGAAGGAATTGCAGCACCAGGAGCTTTGCACACGTACAACTTACCTTCGCTTAAACGGCGCAATGCACGTAAACCATGTTTAAAGGCTTCAGTTTGTCCCTTGATCACCAATTCAGGGTTGCCAGCAAGTGGATTGGTGTCCATTGCGTTCACAAAGATCGCTTTTGGGCGACTACCTAACGCGGGCACTTTCGAATATGGTCGAGTACGCAAAGCCGTCCACAATCCTGATGCTACTAAGTTTGTTTCAACGGCCGTCGCATCCAGAGAATTTAATTGCTCTGGCGTATAGCTCGTAAAGGTCTCCTCTTCGTTGCCATCAAGCTGGATAACAACAGACAGAAATACACGACGTGCTCCACGGTTAATGGCTTTCACCACACCGGCAGCAGGAGCCGTATATTGCACCCCTTCTGTCTTTTTATCGGTGAATAACACCTGGCCTTTCTTGACTCGATCACCTTCCTGAACCGCCATTGTTGGCTTCATGCCAATATAATCAGGCCCCATAACAGCAACGTGCGTTACCTTTGAGCCATCTGTAATGGTTGGTTCAGGATTGCCGGTGATTGGTAAGTCGAGACCCTTCTTGATATTGATCATACGCCTCGCCTAATCACATGTAGTTCCAATGTGAATGCTCCGATAGATGCAAAAAATACGCACAGCAAAACCCCATATCGGGTTCACGGAACGTAAAATATCTTTTCGCACAGGAAACAAGCACTTGGACTTCTTTCCTAAATAAAAAATCGCGCTAAGTATAAAGACCACACATCGAATAATCCACCAGTGATACTGCCAATTACCGCGCGATTACGACGTTTGTCGTGGCCCTCTTTAAATATTGTTCAAAGCTTAGACAAAAAAAAGCCGTTGCACAGGCAACGGCTTTTTCCACATCAACGAATTTACATTCGTTCAGTTACTTTAATTAGCTATAAATTAACTGCGTGCTGGATAGGTTGGATATTCTACACCGCATACTTGCTGAGCAATGCGCACAACCTGACGGCTGTAGCCATACTCGTTATCGTACCAAACGTATAGGTTGACGCGATTACCATTAACAATGGTGGCTTTCGCATCAACAATACCTGCGTGGCTATTACCCACAAAGTCAGTTGAAACAACTTCTGGAGAATTAACCCAGTCGATTTGCTTTTGTACCGCTGAGTGCAAAGACTGTTCGCGCAGATAGTTATTTACTTCTTCTACTGTCACGTCTTTCTTCAAATTCAACGACAAAATGGCCATAGAAACGTTTGGCGTTGGCACACGAATCGCGTTACCAGTTAACAAACCTTTCAATTCCGGCAATGCTTTAGCGACTGCACTAGCGGCGCCAGTCTCAGTGATAACCATGTTCAATGGCGCTGAGCGACCACGACGATCACCGCTGTGATAGTTATCAATCAGGTTTTGATCGTTGGTGTATGAGTGAACGGTCTCAACGTGACCATTCACAATACCGTAAGCATCGTTCATGACCTTCAACACTGGCGTGATTGCGTTGGTAGTACAAGACGCCGCAGACAAGATTTTATCTGACGCTTCGATATCACCGTTATTGATACCATAAACGATGTTCTTCAAACTGCCTTTACCAGGAGCCGTTAGCAATACACGAGCCGTGCCTTTCGCGTCCAAATGCTGAGCCAAGCCAGCCTCATCACGCCACACGCCAGTGTTATCAATCACCAATGCGTTCTTAATGTCGTATTGAGTGTAATCAATGTCAGCAGGATTATTAGCGTAGATGACCTTGATGTAGTTACCGTTGGCAATAATGGCTTCGTTTTCATGATCAATGCTCAAAGTACCGCGAAAAGTACCGTGCACTGAGTCACGACGTAGCAAGCTCGCACGCTTGACTAGATCATCGCCTTTACCACGACGAACCACGATCGCGCGTAGACGTAGGCTGTTACCTGCCCCCGCTTTTTCGATCATGATGCGTGCTAGCAAACGACCAATACGACCGAAGCCGTAAAGAACAACGTCGCGATCTTCAGAGATCGGTGCCGCATGACCAATAACGTCTTTTAATTCCTCGGCAACAAACGCTGCAGCGTCGCGACCGTTCGCTTCTGCCGCAAATTTAACCGCTAGTTTACCAATGTCGATGTGCGCTTGAGCAACATCCAACTCCAGTAACGCTTTCACCACAGGGAAAGTGTCATGTACTGACAGTGCCTGCTTTTCCATGTGACGCACAAAACGGTGCGCTTTAAGCAGATCAATAACGGAGCGGTTAACAACCGGGCGACCGTAAATAGAAGTAACGATATTCTTCTTGCGATACAAAGTACCGATAAGAGGAATCATAGATTCAGCGATGGCTTCACGGTCCATCCAGTCCTGCAAACAGACGTCGTGTTTGTCTTGGCTCACGGGTTCACCTTCCGTTAAAAATCAGTGGGCAAAATTCGGGGGCACATTATGCCCAGATACAATCCGTTTCACAAATGCTTGGTACGGCCAATATCACCATTTTGATTAACAGGGAGTATGCCATTCGTTACACTAGCCGCCTTTTTACACCATCTGCGGAGCATCCATGGCCAGTCCACTCAACCCTGAAATTCACAGTCGCGCGGCAGAGCGTCGGTTCTGGGGGAGTTTACAAGGTGCCAGCCAGGCACTCGCCATTGCCGCCGCCGCACAGCAACAGGCTGGCCTGACCCTAGTCATTACGACCGATACCGGTAGTGCCTTACGTTTGGAAGAAGAAATCCGCTTCTTCGCCCCCCACCTGCCCGTTTTGCACTTCCCTGACTGGGAGATATTGCCGTACGACATTTTCTCACCACACCAAGATATCGTCTCCCAGCGCATTGCGACGCTGAGTAAGCTTCATGATCTAAAACAGGGCGTGCTCATTGTTCCCGTCACCACCCTACTGCATCGCTTACCACCTAATAGTTTTTATCAAGGACAAAGCTTTGTTCTGGATGTAGGCGGCAACTTTGATCCAGAGCACACTCGCCGCCAACTCGAAATCGCGGGTTATCACTGTGTCGATACCGTTTATGAACACGGTGAGTTTGCTGTTCGTGGTGCTATTATGGATATTTATCCAATGGGGCAAGAATTACCCTTTCGAGTCGATTTAGTCGACGATGAAATTGATTCGCTACGAACGTTTGATCCTGAAAGCCAGCGCACTATCGACAAGGTCGATGCCATTCGCATTTTGCCGGCACGCGAGTTTCCATTAAATACCGCGGCCATCCGAACCTTTAAAGCCCGTTGGTTTGATTTCTTCGAACATGATCCTAAAGCATGCCCTGTATTTACCGATGTCACTCAAGGCATAGCACCGGCAGGTGTCGAATATTATTTACCGCTCTTTTTTAGCGATGATCTTGGCAATATTTTTGATCATTTACCGAAAAATACGCTGATCATTCACGATTCCCGTTTAGAAGAAGCAGCAGGCCAATTTCGAATAGACGTTGAACAACGCTATGAAAGTCGTCGCTACGACCGCCTGCGCCCCATACTTGCGCCCGCTGAGTTATTTTTGGCGACCAACCAGCTATTCGAAAAACTCAACGACTACCCACAAATTCAGTGGTTCTTAAATGAAGCGCCGAAACGCTCAGGGGCCGTCGATTTCGATACCCGAGCACTGCCCGATGTCAGTGTTGATTCGCGCTTAGAGCAACCACTGCAGCGTTTAAAAAATTGGCTAAACGATACCAATGGTCGAGTGTTATTTTGCGTCGAATCGGCGGGGCGACGTGAAGCTTTGCGCGAACTATTGGGGCGTATTCATATTCATCCGCAAGATGTGGTTGAGTGGCAGGAGTTTATCGACGGCGACGAGCCGCTAGGTTTAATTATTGGACCGCTAGAGCAAGGTGCGCAAATCGGTGACGACTTATTTGTTGTTACCGAAAACCAATTATTTGGCCAGCGTATTCAGCAACGCCGTCGTCGCCAAAAACAAAAAACCGACAGTGAATTGGTGGTTCGTGATTTATCCGAGCTAAAAGAAGGCGCGCCGGTTGTGCATTTAGATCACGGCGTAGGCCGCTACATGGGCCTACAAATTCTTGATGCCGGCGGCCAAGTCAACGAATTTTTATTATTAGAATATGCCAACGGCGATAAATTATATGTGCCGGTTTCGGCTCTGCATTTAATTTCCCGATACGGCGGCGCCGAACATGAAAATGCGCCGTTAAATAAATTAGGCACCGATAAATGGAGCCAAGCGAAACGTAAGGCCGCAGAAAAAATCCGCGATACCGCTGCCGAGTTATTGGATATTTACGCCCGTCGCCAAGCGCGTAAAGGCTTTGCATTTAGCGAGCCTGATGACGATTACCAGCGATTCTCTGCGGGTTTCCCGTACGAAGAAACTCCCGACCAACAAGCCGCAATTGATGCCGTCATTAACGATATGACTGATATCCGGCCTATGGATCGTTTAGTGTGTGGCGATGTGGGCTTTGGTAAAACTGAAGTCGCTATGCGTGCGGCCTTTTTAGCCGTACAAAGCGGCAAACAGGTTGCTGTTTTAGTTCCCACAACTTTATTGGCACAACAGCATTATCAAAACTTCGCCGACCGCTTTGCCGAATGGCCAGTAAAGGTGGATGTACTCTCACGTTTTAATTCTGCCAAGGAAACCCAAGCGGCACTTGAGCGTATGGTCGCCGGTAAAACCGATATCGTTGTCGGCACGCATAAATTACTGCAAAAAGATGTGAAGTTTGAACATCTCGGTTTATTGATTATTGATGAAGAGCACCGCTTTGGAGTCACGCAAAAAGAACGCATAAAATCGCTACGTTCTGAAGTCGATATTCTTACGTTAACGGCAACGCCAATTCCACGTACTTTAAATATGGCAATGGCCAGCATTCGCGATTTATCCATTATTGCCACACCGCCTGCGAAACGTTTGAGTGTTAAAACCTTTGTTCGTCAGAGTGACAACACCACAATTAAAGAGGCGGTACTACGTGAAATTTTACGTGGTGGCCAAGTGTATTATTTGCACAACGAAGTAAAGACCATCGAAAAAGTAGCACGGGATTTAGCCGAGTCTATTCCTGAAGCTCGTGTTGGTATTGCACATGGACAAATGTCAGAACGCGAACTTGAAAGCGTGATGAGCGATTTCTATCACAAACGCTTTAATACGCTAGTGTGTACCACCATTATTGAAACAGGTATCGACATCCCATCGGCTAACACCATCATCATCGATCGCGCGGATAAATTCGGCTTGGCCCAACTGCATCAGTTACGAGGCCGCGTTGGTCGTTCGCACCATCAAGCCTACGCGTATTTACTCACACCAATCGACCGCAAAATCACGAAGGATGCTGAAAAACGCTTAGAAGCTATTTCAGCTGCTCAAGATTTAGGCGCTGGCTTTATGCTAGCAACTCACGATTTAGAGATTCGTGGTGCAGGTGAATTGTTAGGCGATGAACAGAGCGGACAAATCGAAGCCATCGGCTTCACGCTATACATGGAAATGCTAGAACAAGCAGTAAAAGCCATTCGCTCAGGCAAAGAACCTTCCGTCGATTTATCCATGCCTCATGGTGCCGAAGTCAATATGTATACACCGGCGTTGATTCCTGGTGAGTACCTTCCAGATGTTAATAGCCGCCTAACTCTATATAAGCGAATTGCCAGTGCCACCGACGATCATCAACTAAAAGAACTGCAAGTAGAAATGATCGACCGCTTTGGTTTGCTGCCAGAACCGACAAAGCAACTATTTAGAATTACGTCACTCAAATTACGCTTAACTCCATTAGGAATCGTGCGCTTAGATGCGTCTGCCAACCAAGGCAAGATTGAATTTGGTAGCGAAACCTCGATCAACCCCTTTGTGTTGATTAAACTAGTGCAAACACGCTCGGCCAGTTTCCGCCTTGAAGATGGACACACCTTGCGTTTTTTCTTCCCAATGGACACTATCGAGAATCGATTTAACACCGTCGATCAACTTCTTACCGACCTGCAAAAGGATCCTAATTCGTGATTCAGCTCGTGGTTAATACTGTGCGTACTGCTCTACCCGCGACATTCATGTTGTTATGCTCCTCCATGGCCTACGCAACTCCGTGGTATCGCGTTGAGGTAATGATTGTTGCTTATCTCGATGAAGCGAAGATGGCGCAAGAGCACTGGGCTGCCGCCATTGCCAGTGATACTGGCAGCGACCTTACCACCGAAACAGACATAAGCCCTGAACCTGTGATTGATGCCATCAAATCGATGACTTGGTGGTTAAACCCTAGCGCGATCCAACAGCGCTACGATGCACTATTGGCTGGTTATAATTTCTCCGAAGTACCAACTGCCAAGCAGTTAGAATTATCAGCTCCGGAACTCAATGATGCCATCAACCGCATTAACTACCGCAATGATATGGAGGTGGTATGGCATGAAGTCTGGGCTGAACCGATTCAGGAAGAGGGATTAGCATTACCACACCCGCTACGGATTAAATTAAAGCGCGGCATAGATATTGATATTGAAGGACAATTCAGTCTGCACCGAAGTCGCTATTTGCACTTTAATACCGACATTTTAGTGCAGCATTACCAAGATCTAGCCGTGTCGCCGTTGGACCGATTAACACTGCCTAGCAGTGAACAATCGGATGAATGGCTAACAACGAGCGAGCAATCTAAAGCTCAACTCAAAAGCATTCCATTACGCGCATCCATTATTCATCAAACGCGCCGTATGCGCAGTGGTGAACTGCATTATCTTGACCACCCAATGCTAGGCATTGTGGTCAAAGTTACCCCCATCGAATAATACGGACTTACGATAGGGAAAGACGATTAAGGTCGTCTTTCCCTCCTACCCTATCGCTAACTTTGGGCGAATTCTTCCAATAACACGCTCAGCATATCTCGAACCTGTCCCATACCTGTATCGATTACAGCGCGAATCTCGTCCATGGTGATCTCGCCCTCACTTTTACCCGCTGCTGGATTCACTACCAAGCAAACACTGGCGTAAGGAAGATTAAGTTCACGAGCCAAGGCAGCCTCTGGCATACCTGTCATACCCACCAAATCGCATCCATCACGCTCAAGGCGGACGATCTCGGCAATGGTTTCAAGCCTTGGACCTTGCGTCGCGGCGTACACGCCAAAATCGCTGACGCTCAAACCCGCTCGATTTCCCGCAAGCAAAAGAGCTTGGCGCAAGGTTTCGTCATAAGGATAAGTAAGATCAATGTAGTCTAGTGGACGAAAGTCACCATCAAAAAAGGTATTTTCACGCCCATAGGTATAGTCAACAATTTGCTGTGGCACTGCAATACGGCCCGAAACCATCTCCGCATGGATGCCACCAACGGCATTGACGGCTACAATATGGGTCGCCCCAAGTTGCTGCAAGGCGAGTATATTAGCGCGGTAGTTTACTTTGTGTGGTGGCACCGCATGAGGATGCCCATGACGAGCTAAAAACAATACTCGTTGACCATTCCAAGTGCCCTCTTGAATCAATGATGAAGGCTTACCAAGTGCGGTATTAATATCATGGGTCTGGGTTAATTTCGGCCCTTCTAATTCAGTCAAACCCGTGCCACCGATAATAGCGACTAACGGCTGCATGGGTGAGATCACTACAGGAATATCTTGCATTATAATTCTCTGTTACTTCGTACTTAAATTCATTCAATCTATTTATTTAGCTAATACGTCCAACGGCTGAAAGCCGCGCTTTTACCGCTTGGTAGCGCTCAGGATCAATATCATAACTTGACGGTATTAATGCGGTTAAATCCAAACGCAAGTAACCATTACGGTGTAATTCGCGTACTGCTACAATAATGTGTTTTGCTCCTTCGCGGTTATTACAGGCAAGTAAAGCATTACAGCCCGCTCGTGCAGCAAGTCTGGCGCGTTGAAAATAATCACCACCGCTGGCAGCCCCCGCCATGGATAAGTCATCACTGAAAATAACACCGGTGAATTGCAGCTTGGTACGCAAATAACCCTGTAGCCATTTCGCTGAAAATCCTGCGGTATTATCGGCATCGACGGCGAGATAGCGTACATGTGCCGGCATAACACCGACGAGCTGCTGCTGGTTCATCAAGTGTTTAAACGGTTCAATGTCGATTTGTAGCTGGTCGATAGAGCGCTCATCAACCGGCAATTCGTGATGCGAATCGCCCACAACAGCACCGTGCCCCGGAAAATGCTTACCAACAGCGCACATGCCAGCGTCATTCATGCCGCCAACCCAAGCTTGGGATAATGCGATGACAGTATCGGCGCTATGGCCAAAAGCACGATCACCAATCACTCGCGAACAATCACGCTCGATATCCAACACTGGCGCGTAACTCAAGTCGACGCCATGCTGCAATAACTCAGTCGCCATCAGCCAACCAAGATCGCGCACATCTTGCAGGGTTTGTTCGGGGTTTTGCTGATAATCTTTTTCAAAACTTAGCATAGCGGGCAAGCGCGTAAATCCTTCGCGAAAACGCTGCACTCGCCCGCCTTCTTGATCCACACTGATTAATAAATCAGGGCGTAACTCATGCAGGGCCTGAGTTAGCCGATACAACTGCTGTGGTGACTGATAATTACGACTAAATAAAATTAAACCACAAATTTCTGGTTGTATTAAAAACGTTTTATCCTGCGCCGTTAACTCGGTACCCTCAATATCAACAACCACACCAATGGCATTATTTGGAATGACTACAGGTTGCGACATGGGATAGTCCTAAAACTGTGCAATTGAATCCAAACCGGTGTCCCCGCTTTGACACGATCAAATAAATCAATAACATCTTGATTGCGCATACGAATACAACCATGAGATAACGGCACCCCCATAGGTTCGGAGTCTGGGGTTCCGTGAATATAGATATAGCGGCGTGCGCTATCGACATTACCGAAACGATTGCGGCCAATCTCTTGCCCTTGCAGCCAAAGAATACGGGAAAGAATCCAATCGCGCTGAGGATGGCGCTGAGCTAGTTCTGTTGAATAGGTTTCACCGGTTGGACGGCGTCCTACAAAAACGCTGTTAATTGCTCGACCAGCACCAATACAGGCGCGAATTTTATGCCACCCACGCGGAGTGCAATTAGATCCCTTGGCTTCACCCACGCCATTCAACGCCGTCGATACAGAATATTGAACACAGTGCCCTAGACTGGTGTAGCGCAGAAGCTGATCTTCAATTGATATTTCGATCAGGCAATCGTTCGACATGCTTGCTCCAAGAGACCTAGAAAACAATTACAGCGATTTTTTCAGAGCCGGTGCCTTTAAACCAGCCCCTAAGAACGGTAAGAGCTGATCGACGACTTGAGCCACATTAGTTGGTTCACCTAAATCATGCTCGGCCATTGCTGTTAACGAGTCTACACCCGATAAAGTAAACATGGTGGCACCTAACATAAAGTGTATGCGCCAAAAACGATCCGCATCCGATAGTTCTGGGGTCGCTGCCGTTACCAGTGCCATATACTGCTGAAATACTGGGCCATATTCAGATTTTAAGAATTTACGTAAGTGCCCTTGGCCTTGGGTATATGCCAAACCCAAAAGTCGCATGAAGATATCTAAGCGCTGGGGCCGAGCACCACCGCTACGCAATGCAACCCCCGATAATAAAACCAATAAGCTGTGTAACTCAATGCCATCATCGGCTTGACGAGTTTTATACACTTCTAATGCTGTTGCCAGATTTTCAGAAAATGGAGTCAAAAATCGAGCGAATACCGCCTGAATAAGCGACTTCTTTGAGCCAAAATGATAATTCACAGCCGCAAGATTAACACCGGCTTTGGTCGTGATATTTCGCAGCGAGGTTTCAGCAAACCCCCGCTCTGAGAATAATTCTTCGGCGGCATCCAATATGCACTTCGCCGTATCTTTTTGTGCCATGTCTCTAGCATCCAACTAACGAGTGTTTGAAACATACGTTTAAAACGCTTTATCCGCAAGTAAGAAACGGCCAAATTCAAACGGAAAAGCATTGTGGACAATAATTAAACGCTGTATTTAACGGTTTCAGGGGCTTTACAGAGTAAAAAACACTGTATATATTCCCAATTACTGTATAAATTAACAGCCTGGACAAAACATCATGATTAAGCTCACTGCACGGCAGCAACAGGTTCTGGACTTCATCCGCTCTTCATTAGAAGAAACCGGATTTCCACCTACTCGCGCTGAAATCGCCACGGAGCTAGGATTTAAATCGCCTAACGCCGCCGAAGAGCACTTGAAAGCCCTAGCCCGTAAAGGTGCTATCGAGATGATGCCTGGCGCGTCACGAGGCATACGCATCGTCGAAGAAGACAATCCTGGCTTGCCGATCATTGGCCGAGTAGCCGCTGGTGAGCCTATTTTAGCGCAAGAGCACATCAATGATTATTGCGAAATTCCACCATCATTTTTCAAACCAGAAGCCGACTTCTTACTCGAAGTGCACGGCGACAGCATGAAAGATATCGGCATCATGAATGGCGATTTCATCGCAGTACACAAAATGGACACCGCAAGAAATGGCCAAATTATCGTTGCTCGCGTTGGTGAAGAAGTGACCGTTAAGCGTTATCAAAAAAATCGCAACCACATCACCTTACTCCCTGAAAATAAAGACTATCAACCGATTGAAGTCGACTTAAAAGAGACTGAGTTTGCGGTTGAAGGTTTATACGTTGGTGTGGTTCGTCGCGGCTAATCGATTAGACAAGTAGTAGGTTTGATTAAGGAGATTATTATGCGCCAGTTAAGCTTTGCAATTGAACAACCAGCAATGTCTGCACGCACCAGCACCACGCCATCATTAGGCGGCATGGTAGAACGCACACAGTTAGGTCACAAAAACAATGGTAGCTTAACGGAAGTCATTGTGAGTGAGGGTGGAGCCATTCAGCCCTTCCAACTTTTACCTATGCTAGCGCACTGCAATGCCCATCAGCGTTGGTTAATGTGGTTAAGCCCAAACCTCAGCATGAACAAGCATTGGCTTAAAAGCGTCGGCCTGAGCGACTCCCCTGTTGTTCACCTTGATAGCAATTACGAATCTCAACTAAGACTGTGCCAACGTATTCTACAAGCAAAAACAAGCCATTTAATTATTGAATGGTGTGGAGATCTTAGCTCTGACGAGCGTGCCGAAATTCGCCATCTAGCGATCAGTAGTGGTAGTCATGTGGTATTGACACAATCACTGTGAATTTTTAATCGAAGCGGTTAACTGTATTCAAATCTAAAAAAGCCTCATCAAAAATGGGGCTTGTTTGTATTCGCCGTGAAAAGCAAGCTAAAACAATTAATGCAAGCTGCGATGGTATTCAGGGGTGTCGAAATCTTCGCGCTCAACTTCCATCCCTGATAGCTCACCGACCTTACGCACTCCGGCTTCAAGCATTACGCGAGCCACATCCATATGATGGGCCTGTAAACTAGCCTTAGCATCTTCAGAAAAGTGAATACATACCAGTGCATCACCGTCTTGTTCATCCGCACGGCGCAACGCAATGTCACCGTTCGATAATTCTACTATTTCAAAAAAGCGTGCCATATCCGCCTCTCAAAAGTGGGCGCGGGAGTTTACCACAGCAAACAGCCTAACACTAAGTCGATTGGCACTTAAGAATCCTTACGCTATCTGTTTAGCTTTCTTGACGATTCTCGCGCTGAGCATCAATCAAATCACTGAGATGACTTAACCATCTGCTCACAGGTGACGCGTTATCTTGAAGCAAAGTAATGGAAGTTAGACTGGCACCACCCTCTATCGCACCAAAAGGATCAAAAGCGTCCACTTCAATAGTGCGAGGGAAGCTCGGCTGAGCCTGTTCGGCAACGGCTTTCAGCATAGCAGTCAGCCATGAAAAACTGTCAGTAAAAAGAAACTGGATTTCTTTCATTTCACCCGTTACCAACGGTGTACGTGCTAACAGATCATCAAGGGTGGCGACTGGCAAGCGACAATTCGCCATCTCAGCCAACTCATTTAGATAGGAGACATAAGCGTCGTACAACAAATACTGAGCGCCCTGCTCTAATCCATCAAGCAAGGCCTCAGGACCGTCCAAGCGCTCTCTCTGCTCGAGCAGCAAGCGCACTTGATATAACTTTTGATTGGTAAAACCGATCCACTTAGACAAGTAAGCGTCCTCAGAAATCCAATTTAAAGCCAAGGTGTAAACCTTCGCCTAACTTGTAACGACTATTGGCGTTTTCAAACTGAATGCTGGTGTAGCGAAAACCCGTGTACAAGTGCGCCGTTGGCAGCAAGTTATATTGAATACGAATATCAGAATCGACCATATTTTCGACTTCTGAAAACGAAATCACTGGCGGTGCATAGTAGACATAGCCCGCCAACGCAAGATTGCGATTAAACGGCATACTGTAGCGGAAGAAACCACCAACACCAATCGCAGCGCCATTGGCATCCTCAACACCATCTTTTTCATTATCAACAATGACAGCGTAAGCGTTACCGCCAACACCTATATAGAGATCGTTTTGGTTATTGCGAACATCAACCACGTGCAGGCCACCAGAAATAATGTCGCCATCGCTCGAATTGTGCAATAGAGCAGCATTTATGTGCATACCGGTACTCAACTGGGTTGCATCGTAGGCTAAGCGAACGTTGTCATCAGACAGGCTCAAATCAAGTGAACCACCAGCGTGAACTAAACTACCACTCGCGGTTAGGACACCAACGGCGAATAAACTCGCCATCTTTGCTATGGTCAATTTCATTGTCTTCCCCAAATATAAAAATCGCGACGGTAAGCAATCACGTCACATTAAGAATAGGCATCATAACAGCGTGGCGGTGGCGTTTAAATGCCAGCGCCACTCATTCATTGCCTTACTTCATAAGATCCAACAAGAGTTTGTTTAACCGAGCTACGTATTGAGCTGGTTGCTTCAACTGACTGCCTTCAGCCAGTTGGGCTTGAGCATGGATTATACGCGCAAGATCGTTGAAACGCTCTTCATCTTGCTCTTGGTCCAAGCGCTCAATCAGTGGATGCGACGGATTAACTTCAAGGGCAACTTCAGGTTCTGGCATTTTTTGCCCAGCGGCTTCCATCATACGGCGTAAGTGACCACCCATATCATATTGGCCTACAACCATACAGGCTGGTGAATCGGTTAAACGTGAAGTAACACGTACAGACTTCACTTCGCCTTCTAGCGCTTTTTCAAGACGCTCAACAAGATCTTTATGGCTATCTTCTAGCGCTTTTTGTTGATCTTTTTCGACATCATCCGCTAGCTCATCAAGATCCAATTCACCTTTAGTAACGTCTTGAAATACCTTACCGTCAAAATCAGCTAAATGACTGACCATCCATTCATCAACGCGATCAGTCAGCAATAACACTTCGATATTCTTACGCTTGAAGTATTCTAAGTGCGGACTGGTAGAAACCGCTGCATGATTATCACCGGTAATATAGTAGATTTTTTTCTGACCTTCTCGCATACGCGCAACATAATCAGCAAGACCTACGCTCTCAGTTTCGCCTTCGCTCAGAGTGGTCGCAAAGCGGAATAAACCAGCAATTTTAGCGCGGTTGGAAAAGTCTTCTGCAGGGCCTTCCTTCAGAACTTCACCAAACTGATCCCAGAAAAGTTGATATTTTTCTGGTTCATTTTTAGCGATTTTTTCGAGAGTATCGAGCACACGTTTCACCAGCGCAGAACGCATACTATCGACCTGCTTATCTTGCTGCAGAATTTCACGCGATACATTCAACGATAAATCGTTCGAGTCCAACACACCTTTTACAAAGCGCAAATACAAAGGCAAGAACTGTTCGGCGTCATCCATAATAAATACGCGCTGAACATATAATTTCAAACCGCGGCTCGCATCACGATTCCAAATATCAAACGGTGCTTTTGCCGGAATATAAAGCAAGCTAGTGTAATCCAACTTACCTTCTACACGATTATGCATCCAAGTTAATGGCTCATTCCAATCGTGGGAAATGTGCTTATAGAACTCGGTGTAATCTTCGTCGGTTAAATCCGACTTACTACGAGTCCACATGGCCTTAGCTTGGTTAACGGCTTCTGGTGCTTTGGCTTCTTCGCCTTCTTCACTTGCAGTATCTTCTGCGTCGGCTTGGACAAATACCGGAATCGCAATGTGATCTGAATATTTTTTAATCAACGACTGTAAACGGAAACTATCGGCAAACTCTTCTTCACCTTCTTTTAGGTGCAAAACAATACGCGTACCACGCTCTGCTTTTTCAATGTTCTCTAGGCTGAATTCACCCTCACCGGCAGACTCCCAGCGAACAGCATTTGTTGCATCCTCACCGGCACGACGTGTCTCGACAACAACGTTATCCGCGACAATAAAGGCAGAATAGAAACCCACACCAAACTGACCGATCAGTTGTGAATCTTTCTTTTGGTCACCACTTAATTTACCTAAAAACTCAGCCGTACCCGACTTGGCAATCGTACCAAGGTGGTTGATCACGTCATCGCGTGTCATACCAATACCATTGTCTTCAATCGTGACGGTACGTGCGTCTTTATCGAAATGAATATCAATCTTTAGATCTGCACCACCTTCCAACAAGGTATCGTTTTGCAGTGCTTCAAAACGTAATTTGTCGCATGCATCCGAGGCGTTGGATACCAGTTCACGTAAGAAGATTTCTTTGTTCGAATACAAAGAGTGAATCATTAGGTGCAGTAGTTGCTTAACTTCGGTCTTAAATCCTAATGTTTCTTTGCTTGCAGCGTTCATTGCTTTCTCCTTAATAGAGCCACATCAAATCTGATGAATCTAATGTGGGGGTAAGAAGAAGCATTTCAAGAGCAAGTTCGTGTTTTGCTTGTATTCAGAGTAAGGATCAACAAAAGATCTCCGCTAGAATGCGGGCTAAGGATAGTACTGGCGCAATGCTCGGTACTGCTTAGCTTGCTCTAGTCCCGGAAGCAGCGCCGTGACAATGGCCACGGAAGTAATCCCCGTAGCCGCAACATCCGCCACATTATCGCACGTAATCCCACCGATACAGGTTAAAGCTCGTTCGGAACCGTACCGACGATGCCAAATAGCGATTTGCTCGCAGCCCAATAGCGGATAACGTAACGCTTTAGAGAGTGGCGTATACACAGGTCCAAAGGCAATGTAACTGGGCTGATAACTTCGGGCGTGAGCAATTTCCCATTCAGTGTGAGTACTAATGCCAGTAATCAAGCCTGCATTGCGAATGGCCTGCCAGTCCGCAGCAAGGCAATCCTCTTGCCCTAAGTGCGCGCCGTCTGCGCCTAATTCAATGGCGAGCTGCCAGTCATCATTGATAATAAAACGCGTGTTAGCGTCACGACATAACTGCATAGCCGTGCGCGTTTGCGCAATAAAATCAGCGGTTGGCTCTTTTACCCGCCATTGAAGGGTATCTACCCCTAATGCCAGCAATTGCTCTAGGTGGGCTAATTCGCTAGTCAACGCATACAGACCCAAACTATCGACTTTTGGTGATGATTTAACAGCATTAGCCATTAATGAAGATAACGGTATAACGTCAGGCCAAGCATCTATGCTGGGTAATTGATTAATGGCAAAACAATTGTGATAGCCGCTCCCCCGATAAGATGCATTCTGAAACGCCGCTTGCGCATAAATTGCTGCAAATAAAATGGCATCGTAACGCCGTTGCTGGTTGGCAATATTAGCGGCTAATGCCGCGCTAAAATGACAACCACTACCATGCGCCTGCCAAGCGAGTCGGGTTTGTTTAATAACGAATTGCGGTAACACATGGTATTCCGGCTCATCTGCCTTATTTGCTGCGGTACGGTGACTGACATAAGTGAACACCGCTTTATCGTTTAATTCGTCGCCGCCGGTAATACAGACAGTTTCAACCCCAAAGGTATGCAACGCCGTTATCGCATGCTGAAGTGACGCTTGTTCATCGCTAATTAGCCAGCGGGCCTCGGCTAAATTCGGCGTAATGACCGTGATCAATGGCAATAAATCGCGCCAAAATAAATCATCCTCAGGCGTTGGCAAACCATCGCCGGACGCTTGTTTTACTGGGTCCCAAATAATAGGACAGGCCACCGCCGATAACCGAGCTAGCAGCCATGTTCTAAATTCTTCGCTCGGGGGTAACCAACCGAGTTTAATAACGCTAGGCAACCCGTCGCTTAAGCTCGACTGCCATTGCTGCTCAAGCCGCTCTACCGGCAATGAATAGTGATGTTGAACTCCAATACTGTTTTGCGCAGTAATTGCTGAAATTAAAGTCACGCAATCGACATTGAGTGCATGCGACATGGCTAGATCAGCTTGCGCTCCCGCCCCGCCCGAACAGTCAGAAGCAGCGATAGACCAAACACGAGGGCGATGTAATAGCGTATCGAGCGTACTCATAATGTATCTTCTCGCGGCGGCTGCCCGCCAAAAGGTAATCCCCATGACGGCGTCGATGGCGCCGCCGCGCTGCGCTCGACCATAAGTCCAGCCTGCCATGCTGTGCGCCCACCTTCCACTGCCGCTTTAAAAGCTTGTGCCATTGCAACAGGATCGATCGCACGCGCTACCGCGGTATTTAATAGCACACCATCAAAACCAAGCTCCATGGCCTCCATCGCTTGAGATGGCTTACCAATACCTGCATCTATAATCAAAACCGCATCCGGTAAACGCTGACGTAAGTTTTGCAATTGATAGCGATTCAACAAACCTTTTCCAGTACCGATAGGCGCTGCCCAAGGCATAACCGCAGGGCAACCGACAGCCAGTAATTCACGACATAAAATAAGATCATCAGTACAGTAAGGTAGAACATTAAAACCATCGTTAACCAGTTGTTCCGCTGCGCGCACAAGTTCAAACGGGTGTGGTTGCAAGGTCTGCTCGTCACCAATAACTTCGAGCTTAATCCATGAAGTAGAAAATAATTCACGTGCCATATGCGCCAATAAAATTGCTTCTTTAGCACTATGACAACCAGCGGTATTGGGTAATAGCAGGACGTTATTATTTACTGCCCAATTTTTTAATACTTGCCAATAATCATTACTGTGTAATTCTCCAGCCGTCTGCCGTCGCAACGATAAGGTAACCACACCGGGACGAGCACCGGCAAACGCCTCTAGCATTACAGTAGGCGAAGGATACAAAGAAGAACCTAACCATAATCGGCTATTAAAAAGTTGCTCTGCAATTACTAAATTAGCCACCAGTAATGACTCCTAATACATCAATCGTATCATTCGGCTGTAATCGAATTTGCCAATAGTCATCCGCGCTTATAATACGTTGATTTACTGCTGCGATATAACGTTTCCCGTGTTCAGTTTCATCCCGTTCCGCATCCTTAGAGTCTGGCGGAATTGGATAACCCTCTTGCTCTAAAATTTGCAATAACGTTAATTTAGAAGAAACCGATTTTAACTCGCCATTGAATACGATTTTGATCAGCAGGTTCGACATACGGCAGCCTCCGCAAAATAACTATGACCGCCTAGCAATAGCGATTTAGATTGCGCCACTCCTAATTCAAAATTAAATTCGGTTTCTAAAATATTTAATAATGCTGGTGCTAATAAATAGCCGTGGCGAAATAAGCCATTAATACGAATGACTTTTCCGTCTTTCTGAATCAAGGGTTTATGATCCAAACATGCCGGGCGAAGGTTGCTTTCTAACGCTATGATACGCGCTTCCGCTAATGCTGGAGCCAGACACCAAAGCGCACTGAACATTTCCATCGCCGAGCGCACGCTCACGGCAGAGCGATCCTCACTCTCAATTTCAGTGGCACCCAACTGATAAACGCCATCACCGCGCGGCACGAGATATAAGTGATATTGAGGGTGTAGCAGACGTACCGGCCGACTAATATCCACCTCAGGACACGTCACCCATATAGTTTCGCCACGAACTCCTCGCAGACTCTCGATGTCTTTTTTCGCCCCTATACCGCGACAGTCGAAGTAGTCATCGGCAAACAAAAGCTCATCCTGACAAAACCAACTGTTATCGCTAACGTGAATCGGGCTTTCAAAAACAAATCGAGCACCGTAATGCTCGGCTGCTTCTCTCAACGCACGCAACAAGGCACGGTTATCCACCTGCGCTTCATGTTGCATCCAAAAACCGGTTTGAAAGTGGTTGGCAAGGTGCGGCTCCAGCGTTTCTATATCGGCTTTGTTTAAATGTCGCACAGCATCTTTGTAAATTAGTGGTTGCTGGCGTTGATGATGATCTAATTGTGCTGCAAATTGTTCACTTTCTGCGCTATCTGCTGGATGTGATACAAGCAGGCTACCGGCCTGTAAATAGCGTACCGCAATCGCCGAATCTTGACTCAGCAACTCTAACAATTCAGGCCATAAATTAAGCGACTGACAACCCAAATTGAATACCTGATAATCGCACAAAGGACGCTCACTGAAGGGGGCAATCATTGCCGCCGCAGTGTGTGCTGCACTGGTTGGTTGGGCTTCACTCGCGCTATCAAATACCCTAACCTGCGCCCCCATCCGAGCGCAGCGCCATGCAATTAAACGCCCCATTAATCCAGCACCAGCAATAATCACTTTGCGCCCTTGCATCGCCTTACGGCAGCCTGAGTCTGCTAGTGAAGACATCATAACAACACCTCATCTTGGTCTGGGGTTGATAGGTAAATCTCTCCACCTTGCTGACGGAATTCCTCAGCCTTTTTCTTTAACGCTTCTTCATTAGCTTCTGCTGTGGCGCGCACTTCCTGAGATATTTTCATCGAACAAAACTTAGGCCCGCACATAGAACAAAAATGCGCTGCTTTATGACCTTCTTTCGGTAACGTCTCGTCGTGATAAGCGCGGGCCGTATCGGGATCTAAGGCTAAGTTAAATTGATCCTGCCAACGGAATTCAAAACGTGCTTTCGACATGGCATTATCATGCAACTGTGCTGCCGGATGTCCTTTTGCCAAGTCGGCGGCATGGGCTGCAATTCGATAGGTAATCAACCCTTGTTTTACGTCTTCTTTATTGGGCAATCCTAAATGTTCTTTAGGTGTGACGTAGCACAACATGGCGCAGCCATACCAACCTATCAATGCCGCGCCAATCCCAGAGGTAATGTGGTCGTAACCAGGAGCGATATCAGTGGTCAATGGGCCTAGCGTATAAAATGGCGCTTCATGGCAATGCTTTAATTGCTCTTCCATATTTTCGCGAATTAAATTCATCGGCACGTGACCAGGGCCTTCGATAAAGGTTTGAACGTCGTGCTTCCACGCTATTTTCGTTAGTTCACCTAGCGTGCGTAACTCTGCAAATTGCGCTTCATCGTTAGCATCGGCAATGGACCCCGGACGTAAACCATCCCCCAACGAAAAACTCACATCATAGGCCTTCATAATGGCGCAGATATCTTCGAAATGGGTATAAAGAAAAGATTCTTGATGATGCGCTAAGCACCACTTTGCCATAATAGAACCGCCGCGACTTACGATCCCAGTTAAACGTTTCGCTGTCATAGGGATAAAAGCAAGGCGTACTCCCGCATGAATGGTAAAATAATCCACCCCCTGCTCTGCTTGCTCGATTAATGTGTCGCGATATATTTCCCACGTTAAATCTTCGGCAATACCGCCCACTTTTTCTAAAGCCTGATATAAAGGCACGGTACCAACAGGAACAGGTGAATTACGAATAATCCATTCGCGGGTTTCATGAATATTATCGCCAGTCGATAAATCCATCAGGGTGTCGGCACCCCAGCGGGTCGCCCAAATCATTTTGTCGACTTCTTCTGGAATAGACGATGTGACTGCTGAATTACCGATATTAGCGTTCACTTTAACGCGAAAATTACGACCTATAATCATAGGTTCGCTTTCGGGATGATTAACATTACATGGCAGCACCGCGCGCCCTGCGGCAATTTCTGAGCGCACAAACTCGGGAGTGATCATGGTAGGAATACAGGCACCAAATGATTGGCCTAAGTGATGTTCAGATTTGGCCTGTTCCAAACTTTGATAACTGAGCCCGAGATTTTCACGGATCGCTACATACTCCATTTCGGGAGTAATAATGCCGCGGCGTGCGTAGTGCATCTGACTCACATTAGCGCCAGAAATTGCTCGCCGCGGCAGCCGACGACGGTGCAAGCGTAATGCCTCAAGTGCGATATTTTGCTCGCGCTGACGAGCGTATTCCGACGTTGATTGTTGAAGTTCGGTAGTATCACCGCGGCTCTCAATCCAATCATTTCGCAGTGGTTGCAGCCCTGCGTAAACGTCCATTATTTGTTTTGGATCGGTGTATGGGCCAGAGGTATCATAAACACGTAGCTTGGCATTGAACTCGACTCGTCCATTCGCATGAATTGTCGGGCTTAATTCAATTTCACGCATACCAACCTTCACATTATGTGAGCGGCCGTCGCCTTCCACATATATTTTATGAGATCCCGGAAAGGATTGATTGGACAGCGGTGCATCCCGTAAATGTACGGAAGCATCTAGTGAATATTCAGATTGTTGTTTAGCCATGCTCGATTCCTTGATTAAAGGATCAGGCGCAGCAGCGACGAAGAAAGAAGGGACTCGCCGTGATAATGCCAAGAGCTGGCAACAACGAGTGCACGCGCAAAACTATTTCAGTGAATAAATGCGCCTTGTGCTGACTTCTGTTCCCTACGCTGGCACTAACCAGATCAGGTTCAACGGGACCCGCAATTGCGATCTCAGCCTGTGTGGTTTAAAAAAACCGATCAGGCACCCCGACAGAGTTGAGCTTGGAGTGTACGACGAGCTTGGCTATTGAACAAGCCCCTTAAGTGAGCAAGAACAACCGCCTAAGCTATTGCATTATACCAATAAGAAATGCGCACGCGCCGTGGCAATAGGTTGATCAATATCGCTTTGCCACGCAGTAATCGCGACGTTTGCCACGCGATTACCTTGACGCCAAACCTGACACTCCGCATAGGTATCTTGATGTCGGCCCGCCCGTAAATAATCGAGTGAAAAATCAATAATTTTCGGCATAGCCACACTGTCCATCGTCATCAATAAATGCAAAGACGCCGACATCTCCATAAAGCCACCAATCACTCCACCATGTATGGCAGGAAGAATGGGGTTACCAATATTATTCGGGTTTTTGGGTAAATAGAATCGTGGTGTACTGGGCTCATCGGCGCGCTGATTCTGTTCAAGCGCTTGTAAACCAATAAGCTGAGCATAAGGGATGGACTCTATCAGGGCGCGATAATCTTTATTATTACGCGCCGCGGTTAATACTTGTTCAAATGTCATTTTGCATCCCCCGCTTTTACCTTTCCCATCGTCTGTCCAATGCGCATAAAGGCCGCCGCGCAAGTTGCCACTAAATCACCAGAGCCTTCAGATTCTGCATTAGAAACAGCTTCAGCATAGGTTTTCCCCTGGATAACATCGCAACGGGTAAAGACCACACTGCTAGAAATTCGTGTCACTTTAGCCACAGCGAATAGATCCAACCCCGGCGTCGCCGCTTTCATGTAATCCACACGCAAATCCAATGTCGGGCACAGTTCATGCCCTGGCAAAGAGATAAATACACAGGTACCACATGCGGTATCCATTAAGGTCGTTAAGCTGCCACCATGGACAGTACCGGTCAAAGGGTTGCCAACAATATTTACGCTGTAAGGTAAGCGCATTACCAAAATGTGATCACCAACACGCTCAATACTCATCCCTAGTAACTTGCAATGAGGTAACACGGATAGAAAGCGTGCCGCTTTCTCCGTCTTTGCGATATTTTCTTCCTGGATCTTGCTCATAATTACTCCGACAATGCGGTCTAAATCGCACCAAACTAGCAGTTCTCGGTTAGAAGAATCACAGTGGCACAGTGGTGATCTTTACATATGCGTCGTTATACCCGAATTTCCTTTGATCACAATAGGCAAAACGCACACGATGAATAACATAAAGGCTCAGATCAATCTTTTCCACCTAAGCAATGAAGTCACTACGGGCTTTGCACTCATTGTTACTGCTTCAATGCTTAAAACGTTAATATGATGACGCCGTAGCCGCTTTAGCCAAACCCCTCAAGGATTGCAAAAAGTTACTGCAATAAGTTGCCCATATGGTTAGAGGCAACTATTACTTATTCATGCTTTTGCAACTTTGAATTCAGTCTATGACGATCAACGTACTTATTTGTGATGACTCCAGTTTTGCCCGCAAACAAATGGCGCGAGCGATTCCGAGCGGTTGGGACGTAGAAGTCCACTTCGCCTGTGACGGTGTTGAAGGTATAGAAGCCATCAGCAAAGGATTTGGTGACGTCGTATTTCTTGATCTAACAATGCCCAATCTCGATGGCTATGGTGTCCTCGAAACCATTCGACAACACGACTTACCGGCAATGGTTATTGTGGTCTCTGGGGATATTCAACCTGATGCACAGGAACGAGTGCGCAAACTGGGCGCTATGGCCTTTATCAAAAAACCCATTAATGCCGACAAGACCCGTCAAGTACTGGTTAAGTACGGTATTATGACTGGGACTTGATATGAGTCCTGTGCAGGAAATACTCAACGAAGAGCAACGCGACTGTTATCAAGAACTGACCAACGTGGCTATGGGGCAAGCTGCCGATCGCCTTGCGCGACTACTCAACGCCTATGTTGTGCTGCCCATTCCACGCGTTAATATCATTGACTGCAGTGATTTGCACATGGCCATTCAAGATGCCGAAACCGATTCCGCTGTTTCAGCCGTATGCCAAGGATTCATTGGCTCTGGAATTGCGGGTGAAGCATTACTGCTATTCAACGACACCAGTTTTGCTGACCTCGCCAAACTCATGAGTTATGCAGGGCCGCTTAACCGCCAAGCCGAGCTGGAACTCTTGATGGATGTGAGTTCAATCTTAATTGGAGCCTGCACGCATGGTATTGGCGAACAACTAGAAATCCACTTTACCCAAGGGCATCCCGTCGTTTTGGGGCAGCACTGTAAGGTTGATGACATCTTAAAAAGTGGCAATCAACAATGGCAGCGTACGCTGGCAATCGAAATCCACTACACCATCGAACATGTGAACATTGAATGCGACTTGCTACTGCTGTTTACCGAAGATTCTGTAGCACGTCTCAATCAAAAAATTGATTTCTTATTGGACTAATGCATGAGCGCAACCCATATTGAAATCGGCGATATCCATTGGCTGATGGATATACTACAAAATATTGATGTTGGACTCGTCGTGTTAGATCGCGACTACAACATCCATGTGTGGAATGGCTTTATGGAAAGTCATAGCGCCATCAGTCCGCAAAAGGCCAAAGGACAGAACCTCTTTAAATTATTTGAAGAAATTCCTGAAGCGTGGTTTCGGCAAAAATCCGAACCGGTATTTCAACTGAAAACTCGGACCTTCACCATTTGGGAGCAACGTCCCTACTTATTTCGCTTTAAAAACTCGCGACCAATCACTGGCCGTACGGCGTTTATGTTCCAAAACACCAGTATTATTCCACTGGAATCTCTCGACCGGCAGGTCAATCATATTTGCGTCATTATTTATGACGTAACCGATATTGCCGTTAGTCGCGCCGACGTGAAAAATGCGAATAAGACACTGACCGAAATTCAAAGCAAAGACCCGTTAACGGCGAGTTTTGGTGTGGCATCATTAGCAAAGGACACTCGTTAGTGCTCAAGACTGGTTACCGTGCGCTGATGAAGCGCTTTACCACGTAAAAAAAAGTGGTCGCAATCAAACAACCCTCTATCAGCATCGTTCCAATTGATTTGGCCCAAGAGGCCATTATAGCCTCCTCCATCAATAGACATTAAAGTAGCGCACTTAATAAATCATCACTGCGCATTATGTCTGCCCAAATAGTTTCTCGCTTATTGATTGACCCGCACTTCGCGATGCGACTCATTTTAGTTTTGATCGCAATATATACCGACGCCACTAAGCCACACACTGATCACATTTCAATATCAACGAGGTGAGTTCGAACGACACCTCTTAGTTAATCCGTTTATGTTAAATGAAAGCTGCTCGACGGCGGTAACTATGAGCGGGATAACTGCCCAAAATTCTCAACTCGCGTGCGAAATACGCTAACTCTTCTAAGGAATTAGCAACGTTGGTTTGTTGTGGATGCCCATGAATATCCACATGAAAGTGGCTCGCGTGCATAGTGCCACCATCCATATAGCTTTCTAGCTTGATCATATTGACATTATTCGTCGCAAAACCGCCCAATGCTTTGTAAAGAGCAGCCGGAATATTCCGTACAGAAAACAATAAACTAGTGATGTATTTAACATCCGGAATAAAGGTTTGATGCTCCTCCTGCTGGCTAAAGACGAGAAAACGAGTGGTATTACCCGTCACATCCTGAAAGTTCTCTTGTACGATATCCAAACCATATAACTCACCGGCTAATGCCGATGCAATAGCGCCCGCCTGACGATTATTCCCCTGACTCAATACCTGTGCAGACTTAGCCGTATCGACCGCAGCCAGCGCTTTGATATTCAAGTTATGCAGACGCTGACAACACTGTGCCAGTGCTTGGGGGTGCGAAGATACTTCACGAATCTCTTCTAATCGAACACCCGGTAGAGCCAATAAACAATGATTGACTGGTTCGAAGTGCTCGGCTGTAACAAACAATTGAGTTTTCGGTATCAGGCGATACATTTCTTCAACTCGTCCGGCGCTAGAGTTTTCTAATGGGATCATGGCACGATCTGCCAACCCTTGGCTCACCATATTCATTGCCGAGAAAAAGTCTTCACAAGCAACGGCTTCCCATTCGGGAAAAACGTGTCGGCACGCTAAATGCGAATAAGCACCCTGAGTTCCCTGATAAGCAACGCGCTGCATGATTTCAATACTCCTTTTGCACCAATTAAGTGCAACCATGGTCGTTAATCATTACCGGCACTAATATAATGCATCAATAATCTAAACTCATTTTACGAAATGCCATGATCGCATGAAGCCGACGGGACGGCGAGTACTGGCACAGAGACTGCAAGTCCGAAGTATCAATAGGGAAACCGTCACGGACAGTCACCATGAAAACACATGAAAACCTTTGGCCTGCGGAATTAGCCCAAGACTCCGAAGATCTGGCCTTGTTGGATCAAGCCAGTGTCGTTTTGAGTAACTTTCCGAAGACTTGGTTATGCCAATGGCACGATGTTTGGCTGCCGCTCGCAGGCTGGCTCGCCAGCAAAAAACGCTATGCAGCGTTGCCTCCAATTATTGGCATTCATGGTGGGCAAGGCTCGGGCAAATCCACGCTCAGTTTAGCCTTGGCAAAAGTCTATAAAGAGGCCTTTAACTGGAACGTCGCGATTGTTTCAATTGATGATTTATACCTAACTCACGCCGAACGCGAAGAACTTGCAGCTACTGTTCATCCATTATTAATTACTCGTGGCGTACCGGGCACCCATGACTATGAACTAGGACAAACCCTCTTCGGCAAATTACGGCGTTTAACCAAAGGGCACAAAGTCGCCATTCCAGCGTTTGATAAGGTATCCGATGATCGCTTGCCAGAAGATCAATGGCATGAGATCGAAGGCCCTATCGACATGATTCTATTTGAAGGCTGGTGTGTGGGCTGCCAAGCGGTCTCGGATCAAGCATTAGAACAGCCTATTAATGAATTGGAAGCAATGGAAGACATCGGCGGGCACTGGCGACGCTGGGTTAACGAGCAACTAAAAGGCCACTACCATGACTGGTTTAATGCCATTGATACACTGATCATGCTCAAAGTACCTGGCATGCAGGCGGTAAGCCGCTGGCGTGCGCAACAAGAGGAAGAGAATATTCGTAATCGTCGCGGTGACGGTGAAGACCGCAGCTTGAATGAAATAGCGCTAGCCCGTTTTATTCAACACTATCAGCGGCTAACAGAGGAGGCATTAAGTTCACTTCCGAGTTATGCTGACTTAGTACTTACCATCAATCATCAGCACTGTGTCGACAGCGTGATACAGACTGACGGGAGGTTTGCATGATAGAAGAATCCATTCGTTCTGCCTTACCAATCATGGTCATGACCGACTTGGATGGAACACTGATGGATCATGACAACTACAGCACTGCGGCAGCCAAACCGGCATTAGATTGGCTGCACACTCATCAGATTCCATTAATTTTCAACACCAGTAAAACCTACAATGAGGTGTATCAACTAAGACGGGCGTTAGATAACCACGATCCTTTTGTATGCGAAAACGGCAGCGCTATTTTTATTCCCAAAACCGAAGGACAGGGCTACAACACTGAGTTCATTGGTCTACGCTATTCCACTATTTTGAAAATACTGCACCAGTTACGCCAGCAAGGATTTCATTTTCGCGGCTTCAACGATATGCCTGCGACGGAAGTGGCGGCACTCACTGGGCTTTCTGTTGAGGACGCCCATAGTGCTAAGTCTCGTGATGGTACAGAGCCCATTCTGTGGCAAGGAAGCGATGCGGAATTAGTAGCATTTAAGCTGGCCCTTGCGGAACACAAATTACAACTTCTCGAAGGAGGACGCTTTCTTCATATTATGTCGCAAGTCGACAAAGCCGAGAGCATCGCCTTTTTTCGCCACCACTATCAAGAATTGTGGCAAGCTAACCCTATTATTATTGCCCTAGGTGATGGCGATAACGATCGAGCCATGCTTGAAGCAGCCGATTATCCGATTGTTATTCCGGGCAAAAAATCGACACTTAAAATAAATAATAGTGCCGTGCAGTACGCAACGAATCATGGTCCAAAGGGCTGGAGTCAGACACTATTACCTCTATTAGAACAACTGCTGAAGGAGACTCGCAGTGGCTGATTTTTATCAGAATGGCATCATTACTACGCTACACAATTTAGTCGATCGACCGTTAGAAGAGCTAGAAAAAGAACTAATGAGCTTTTCCCGAACTCGACCAATGTCATTAGTACTTCCATCGTTATATTCCGAACTGGAAGGCTCTGCGCTCGATAACATCATTACAGAACTAACCCAAGTGCCTTATCTGAACGAAATTGTGATTGGTCTTGATCGCGCAAGCGAAGCAGAGTTTGAACATGCCAAACATTTTTTCTCTCGTCTACCGCAACACCATCGCATTTTATGGAATGACGGCCCACGCCTAAAGAAACTCGATGCTCTGTTAGCGGAGCAAGGTCTGGCCCCAACAGAACTCGGTAAAGGACGTAACGTCTGGTATTGCTATGGTTACGTGCTGGCATCAGGCCGCGCCGAATCCGTCGCCCTGCATGACTGTGACATCATCACCTACGACCGGAGTTTACTCGCCCGTTTGATATATCCTGTCGCAAACCCAGGCTTCAATTACGAATTCGCTAAGGGTTACTACGCCCGCATTGCCGATCATAAACTCAATGGTCGTGTCAGTCGCTTGCTGGTAACACCACTAATTCGCGCATTGAAAAAAGTCTATGGCCCCCTCGACTTTCTTGAGTATCTAGACAGCTTTCGCTATCCACTGTCGGGTGAATTTTCGATGCGTGCCGACGTATTAAACGATATCCGTATCCCAAGTGATTGGGGCTTGGAAATTGGTGTTTTATCGGAAATGCGTCGTAACTACTCGACCAATCGTATCTGTCAGGTTGATATCGCTGACAATTATGATCATAAACATCAGCCACTATCGCCAGACGATGCGGCGACAGGCTTATCGAAGATGAGTACTGATATCTGCAAGGCTATTTTCCGTAAGCTAGCCACTCAAGGCGAAGTGTTTAGTACAGAAACCTTCCGTAGTATCAAGGCCACCTACTTCCGCATTGCCCTAGACTTTATTGAAACCTACTACAATGATGCACGCATGAATGGACTCACCGTTGATCGTCACAGCGAAGAAAAAGCGGTAGAACTGTTTGCCGAAAACATCATGAATGCTGGTGAACATTTCTTAGCTAACCCCATGGAAACGCCCTTCATACCTAGTTGGAACCGAGTAATCTCAGCGCTGCCGGACATTCTTGATCGTATTTACGAAGCGGTTGAAGAAGACAACGTCTAAGATAAAATCACACAAGGCTGCGTTATACTGCGGCCTTTGTTTGCTGATCGGCCCCCACTTCCACTCTGACCTACATACAGTATCCCTACTGGACGTATATTTTTTATTAGGAATCCTGTAAAAAGGCGACATGAAAACTCCGAAACGAATCCAGCCCCTAATCGACGAAGGCCTTGTCGATGAAGTTATTAGCCGCCTTATGAGCGGTAAAGAAGCCGATGTATATGTTGTGCGTAGCGACTCTGAAATTCGCTGCGCGAAAGTATATAAAGAGGCCGTCCAACGCAGCTTCAAAAAAGCTGCTCAGTACCAAGAAGGACGAAAAACACGCAACAGCCGTCGTGCTCGAGCGATGGAAAAAGGCTCCAAGTTTGGTCGCAAGCAACAAGAAGCAACTTGGCACAACGCCGAGGTCGATGCGCTCTATAAATTAGCTGACGCTGGCGTTAGAGTGCCAACGCCTTATGCCTGTATCGATGGCGTACTGCTGATGGAGCTAATAACCGACGAAGATGGCTATGTCGCGCCACGCCTTGGCGAAGTGACTATGTCTGCAGAGCAGGCCATCGAAGATCATAGGGTGGTCATTGAGTACATCGTTCGTATGCTTTGTGTTGGTATCGTTCACGGTGACTTGTCCGAGTTCAACATTTTAGTCGACGAATACGGCCCTGTTATTATTGATCTCCCACAAGCCGTAGATGCTGCGGCTAATAACAATGCAGAAGCCATGCTTGCTCGTGATGTGAATAAAATCCGTAGTTACTACGGTCAATTCGCACCAGAACTGCTGGACACCCAATATGCCAAAGAGATGTGGGCCTTATACGAAGAAGGCGAACTGCATCCAGATATTGAACTCACGGGGCACTTTGATGGGCCAACTGAAGAAGCAGACGTCAATGCCGTGCTCGAAGAGATCAAGGCAGTACTGGCAGAGGAGCAAGAGCGCCAAGAAAGGCTCAAAGACAACGATGAGGATGATCTATCATCTTCAAGCTGAGCCATTGAGCACGCCATTGGCTACTATCTCACTGATATTGGCAGCAACGGGTTAAACGTCGCCTTCCCGTAAAAAGAAAATTGAAGAGAAGAGGCCCGCAATGACAGGCATAAAAAAGGAGATACTCGGTTAAGATCTTTCGTAACGCGGAATAAACTAACTCATCGACTTAATGGCAGTCGTTACAAAATGCGACTGCTTTTTATACATCAAGTACTCTGAGTAAGCCAAACCGTTTGATAAGGATACAAGACTAGCTCGTCAATCAAGATGGTTGGTTCTAACGCAAGAATATCCATCAACCCGTTTTCTAAAAATCCCATTGCCGCTAACGGCAATTTAAGAATCCGCTCCGTCACATTGGATATTGCATAGATACGCTGTAAACCGTCAACACTTGTACGCTTTAAAATAAATACGTCAGAATTAATTTTCACCACATCTTGACGAGCATCAGGACTAAAAGCTGGCTGCGCACGTCGAACTCGAATCATTCGACTCAATTCGCAAAAAACTTCAGCTTGTGCAGTTACTGGATTTGATAATAAGTATTCCAACTCATCTTTATCCCAAACCTTGCGATTAATTGAGCGTGTACGTCCGGTCTGCTCCACATGAGCCAAATCATTTTCCGATGCGGCAAAGCTATGAAGATACAGTGCTGGAATACCCTGCATCGCTAGCATAATGGCTTGTGAACATAAGAAGCGCTGAACTTGAAAGTGATCAACTCCACGCCTAGTGCCCATGCAAGCATCGAACAAAGTTATATTTATTTCATATGGACTTTCACTACCATCACTGTTCGCTTTCATGCTTACGAAGCCACCGAAGCGGTGCATGCTGTCGATTAAATCTTGCACCTCACGCTCAGGTAAAATCCCTTCTACAGGGCGAACCCCAATACCATCATGTGATGCAGTAAAGTTTAAATACGTACACCCCTTAGACACTACAGGGATAGAGTCAGCCCAATCCGATAAAAACGATGAATTACCTCTATTTAAAGCATGCAATACCAAAGGCGGTAAGCCAAATTGATACACCATGTGCGCTTCGTCAGACTCGCCAAAATAGCTTAAGTTTTCGCTAACGGGGACATTGGTTTCAGTAATTACGACAACCTCAGGGGCAACAAAATTAACGACATCACGCAGCAGTTTCACCACCTCATGAGTCTGTGGCAAATGCAAACAACATGTACCGATTTGCTTCCACAAGAAAGCCACAGCATCTAATCGAATAAAGCGTGCACCGCGTTCAATATAAAATAAATAAATCTGAATAAATTCGAGCAATACTTTGGGGTTGGCAAAATTTAAATCAATTTGGTCTTCACTGAACGTCGCCCACACATGGCGAACACCTCTATGCGTATGAACTGGGGTTAACAGTGGCGTATTTCTTGGTCGCGTTACCAAAGACACATCAATGCTTGGATCAACCTCAATAAAATACTCAGAATAAGGTTCATGGTTACCAATGTAATCAACAAACCACAAACTTTCACGAGAACAATGGTTGATCACTAAATCAGTCATTAAATCAAATGCTGCTGCGATAATTGCAACATCATCCCAAGTTCCCCATTCAGGATTCACTTGTCGATAGTCAATTACCGAAAAGCCATCGTCCGAGCTGTAAGGAAAAAACGGCAATATATGTACAGCATTTACCGTTCCAGATAAACGCTCAGATAAAAATGTTGCCAGGGTCTGCAGAGGTACTTCGCCAGGCGCTTGAATGCTATTGCCATAGGTAATTAAAATAACGTCTTCTTCTGACCAGCGCGTAAAATCTGCACTAGCAGGCACTTCAAGTAAGGTGCGCTGATTTGCTTCAACATAGTTTTGGCAGACACGCAGTATGTCGTTAGCGAGTGCATCGACATCAATTGAATTTCCATAAATCCGTTCTAAACGGTAAGCGAACTGTCTGAGCGCAGCCTCTGACATGCAGCATCCTTAGGTAGCTATTGCAATACTAGTAATGGTCTGCCAGTTTCGTGCCGAGATTGCTTCTTTCGGGGTTAACCAACTCCCGCCAACCGCAAAGACATTTTTTAAGGCTAAATAATCGTGATAGGTCTCAGGGCCAATCCCACCGGTCGGGCAAAAACGTACATCCGCAAATGGCCCCCCTAACGACTTCAGCATATCTACGCCCCCTGCTGCCGCTGCAGGGAAGAATTTTTGCCACATGAAACCGGCATCACGAACCTGCATCACTTCTGTCGGGGTCAATACGCCCGGTAAAAATGGACCGCCCCACTCGCGAGCACAGGCTAAGATATCTCGGGTGAATCCGGGGCTTACGGCGAACTCTGCGCCCTCTTTTAAAGCATTCTCTAAATCTTTACTTGAGGTGACTGTACCGACACCAACGATGGCTTCTGGGACTGCATTTTTTATCTCTTTTATTGCTTCTAATCCGTGTGCAGTGCGCAAAGTAACTTCCAATAATCGCACCCCTCCTGCGACCAAGGCTTGAGCCATAGGAACGGCCGTTTCTAAATCATCAATAACGATAACAGGCATCACAGGTTTTGCGCGCTCCAACCATAAATCCCACATAATCCTTCACTCCCATCCAATGCTAATCGCTCCTTCGTCGGCAGGACCGGCGTTGCGACGAAATAGCGTAAACAATTCTCGGCCCACCCCCATCGTTGAACTGCTAACATCCAACGGCGCCAAGGCTGATATATCTCTTTGTGAGAAGTCTTCAGTTAATACGTTTAACGTCCCTGCGTGTCCATCCAAACGAATAATGTCTCCGTCTTTGACCAGATGCAAAGGGCCATCAACTAATGCCTCTGGAGATAAATGAATAGCGGCAGGAATTTTTCCGGAAGCCCCCGATAGTCGACCATCGGTTACTAAGGCAACACAAAAACCTTTATCTTGTAAGTTAGTTAACGCTGGGGTCAGCTGATGTAATTCAGGCATACCATTAGCTCTCGGCCCCTGCCCTTTAACCACAACAATAACGTTGCAATTTAATTCGTTAGCTTTATACGCAGCAAGCACTTGCTCTTGATTACTAAACACCCGTGCCGGCGCTTCGATAATCCAACGATCATCGGGAACTGCCGATACTTTCATCATGGCGCGACCTAAATTACCATGCACGAGTTTCATACCGCCTTCGCGCATAAACGGCGCATGTACAGGGGCTAAAACCGATAAATCTAAACTCTCGCTAACGGCTGGACGCCATTGAATTACGCCATTATCGTCGAGCCATGGTTCCTGAAAATAGTGATGTAATCCATTACCCATAATGGTTTTAACATCGGTATGAAGTAATCCAGCATTCGCTAATTCACGCATTAAAAATGCCATGCCACCACTATGTTGAAAGGCATTAATATCAGCACTGCCATTAGGATAAACGCGTGTTAATGCCGGTGTTACATCCGATAATTCAGTCATGTCTTGCCAATCAATATGAATACCGGCCATGTACGCAATGGCAATTAAATGAATACTATGATTGGTTGATCCACCGGTCGCCAATAAACCAACAATGCCGTTAACTATGGTGCGTTCATCAATCATTTGCCCAATCGGAGTATAATCTGGCGCCAATGCTGTTATTTCGCTTACGCGCCGCGCAGCTAACTCGGTTAATGGCTGGCGTAAAGGATCATCCGGATTCACAAATGACGACCCCGGCAACTGCAATCCCATAATTTCCATCAGCATTTGGTTGGAATTTGCAGTGCCATAAAAAGTACAGGTACCACTACTGTGGTACGACTTCATCTCACTATCGAGTAATTCCTCTTCGCCAATATCGCCCGCAGCAAATGCCTGTCTCACTTTTGCTTTCGCTTGATTACTAATCCCGCTGCGCATCGGGCCAGCAGGAACAAAGACCGCAGGAATATGACCAAAACGTAATGCCGCCATTAATAAACCGGGAACGATTTTATCACAGATACCCAGCATAAGAGCGCCATCAAAAACTTGATGAGACAAAGCGATTGCAGTACTCATGGCAATGACATCACGACTAAACAAGGACAATTCCATACCAATTTGTCCTTGTGTAACACCGTCACACATTGCCGGAACCCCAGCGGCGACTTGACCAACATGCCCAGCCTTCAGTAACGCTCGCTTCAATATATCGGGGTAACCTTGGTACGGCGCATGAGCCGATAAAATATCATTATATGCAGTAATAATCCCAATATTGGCACCGCGATGACTCGACTTTAAAATCAACTTATCGTTATCAGGAGCCGCAGCATAATCATGAGCCAAGTTGGTACAACTCAACTGACCACGCACAGGGCCATTGGCTAAATCGTCGGCTATGCGTTGAAGATAGGCAGCACGAGTTTGACGGCTACGCTGTTTAATTCGTTCGGTGACACTAGCAATAACGGGATGCATTATTCACTCCTGTAAATACTCAAAGGTACTTGAGATTGGTACAGCAAGGTTCTTACCGGCATTAGCGCAATGTTTTGCCGTTCTGATTGCTCAGTGGCTTTGGCATATACCATATTTTTGTCATTGCCTTCAAAATGTAGATACAAATGGCGACAATTTGATAAAAGCCCCCATGTGAGTGTCATACGAGGAAGCTCAATAGGCTCATCAATCACCGGACAACACCAAGCAGCACTACCTTCGTTTAGACATTTACTTAAGGCATCGGAATCAGGAAACCAAGAAGCTGTATGCCCGTCGTTTCCCATACCTAATACAGCAAAATCTAGGCGCACCATTAACTCATGCAATTTATTTTCGCATTCCATAAATCCGGCTACAGGGTCTTTTGCGTGATTCTTTAATGGTAAGAAATAGGCACTAGCAGCTTTATTTTTCAACAAATGCTCTCGTACCAAACCGGCATTGCTGGCTGCGTTTTCTTCATCGACCCAACGTTCATCCACCAAAGTAATCAACACTTTTTGCCACTGAATATCCCGCATTGATAGCTCTTCAAAAAAACGAATAGGCGTACTGCCGCCACTCACTGCAAGACAAACTCGCCCACGAGCTTCAATCGCTTCCGTCATACGTTCCGACAGATCATCCGCTAAGTGTTTTGCTAATATATCCGAATTCTTAAATCGATTATCACTCATCCTAAACTCCTAAATGTCTTATAGCGGTTACCATAAAGACAAGATATTCAGCTATTTTCGTCCCATAACCGCCCGTCTTTAGCCAACAATAAAGTCGCAGCGGCAGGCCCCCAAGAGCCGGACGTATAGGGTTCTGGACGCTGATCAATCTCTTCCCAATAACTCAAAATAGGATCAACCCAGTGCCACGCTTCTAATAATTCATCATCACGTAAAAACAGTGTGGCATTACCACTCAGTACATCAAACAATAAACGCTCATACGCTTCTGGTACTCTAGTTTGCTTATGATTTGCAGGATTCAAACTTAAATTCATCGGCCGCACATTCATACCTGGGCCTACGCGTTTTTCACACAACATTAATCTCACGCCTTCATCCGGCTGTAAGCGAAACACCAATTTATTCGCCATAGTACTTTTATGTTGTAGTGGAAATATTGAATGAGGTATTTCTTTAAAATGCACTACGATTTCACAGGCCCGCTCAGCCAGACGCTTGCCCGTGCGTAAATAAAAAGGAACTCCCGCCCAACGCCAATTGTCAATTTCGACTTTTACTGCGACGAAGGTTTCGGTCATACTTTTGGGGTGAACACCTGGCTCATCGCGATAGCGTGGCACTGGCTTGCCATCAGCAACACCGGCATCGTACTGACCACGAACCACGTTATCACTAATATGATTGCCAACAATAGGTTTTAAGGCGCGCAATACTTTGACTTTTTCATCACGGACAGCATCCGGATCTAAACGCGCAGGAGGCTCCATCGCGGTAATACACAATAACTGTAATAAATGATTCTGAAACATATCGCGCATCGCACCCACTTGCTCATAAAACTCAGCACGTTTCTCAACACCAAGGGATTCGGAAATTGTAATCTGTATATGGTCAATATAATGCTGATTCCATTGCGACTCGAACAATGAATTGGCAAAGCGCAACACCATCAGGTTTTGCACTGTTTCTTTGCCTAAATAATGATCAATACGATAAATTTGCTGCTCTTCAAAATACTCAGAAACAATTCTGTTAATTGCAGACGCCGATTCATAATCATGGCCAATGGGTTTTTCAAGAACAATTTTGCTATTGCCTTTAATTAAACCGCTATTATGTAGACCTTGACAGATCGGCGTATAAAGATCAGAACCTGTCGCTAAATAATACACTCGATTTGAGTCATCACTTCCTAATGCCTGAACGAGATCTGAATACCCCTGTTTATTATTTAAATCAATCGTTAAACAATGAATGCATGAACTAAACCCTTCCCAAGTTGCTAACTCTAGATATTCTGACGGCAAATGTGATTTGAGCGCTTGTTCGATGCGCGCTAAAAAATCCTCGCGTTCAAGTGTTTGGCGAGTGGTTGCAAAAATACGTCCGCTAGGTAAACGACCATCGCGATACAGTAGGTATAACGCTGGCATTAACTTGCGTAATGCTAAATCTCCGAGTCCGCCAAATAACACCAGCTCATATGGTGCATTAATGTGCATCGATCACCTCCGCTGTTCAATTTCAGGGCGCCGCCATAACAACTCGCCTCAATCTAATTGCTTAATGGTGCTAAAAACTCTCTTCGTGATCCTGTCACGTCCATGCCAAGTCTGCTAGTAGCATTTGACGCCTCTGTAGACCACGTCATACTTTGGATTACTCCGCGATCTAGCGCCTGTCACACATTAGTCGTATTACTAGTGTAGATAAGCAGGTTCTATACCGTCGGCATTATCTTTGCACCATAGTGAATCAGAGTAATGCTGATATAATGCACACACGTTTTAGCATAGGGGTGTTGGTGACGGAAAACACCCATGAGGATTGACGTAAAACCGCAACAAATCTGACATAATCTATGCAGACCCCATCTTCTCATCTGTATCAGACAAGGATAGAAAACTATGATTCGCAAATGCCTGTTCCCTGTTGCCGGTTATGGCACACGCTTTTTGCCTGCAACAAAGGCAATGCCTAAAGAAATGCTACCCATCGTTAACAAGCCGTTAGTACAGTACGGTGTTGAAGAAGCGGCAGCAGCTGGCCTAAATCGTATCGGCTTCATCACAGGTCGCGGTAAGCGCTCCATTGCCGATCACTTCGACATCAGCTATGAGTTAGAGCGTGAAATCGCTGGTAGTGGTAAAGAAGAGCTATTGACGTCTATTCGTAAGCTAATCGACGAAAACGAATTTGCCTTCAAGCGTCAAAATCACATGAAGGGCTTAGGTCACGCCATCCTCTCTGGTCGTTATTTAATGGGCGATGAGCCTTTCGCCGTTGTTCTTGCTGATGACCTGTGTGTTGTTGACGAAGGCGAAGAAGGTGTATTGGCGCAAATGGTTAAGCTATACAAGCAGTTCCGCTGCTCGATCGTCGCCATTCAAGAAGTACCTGAAGATGAAGTGCACAAGTACGGTGTTATTGCTGGTGAATACATGAAAGACGGCCTGTACCGTGTTACCGACATGGTTGAGAAACCAGCCAAAGAAGATGCGCCGAGCAACCTAGCCATTATCGGACGTTACATCTTAACACCAGATATCTTCGAACTTATTGAGAAAACCGAACCCGGTAAGAATGGCGAAGTACAAATCACCGATGCGCTATTGAAGCAAGCTCAAGATGGTTGCGTACTCGCCTACAAATTCAAAGGCCGTCGTTTTGATTGCGGCAGCATTGATGGCTTTGTTGAAGCAACAAACTATGTTTATGACAACGTATTCAAAAAAGGCTGACCGAGACCGCTACCCTGCAAACGAGAGAAAGTAGCCACGAATAGCGAGAAATTCTGGGGCGAATCACTCATTCACCCCAGAACTCCATCATTTACTCAATGCATCCAACTTTTTGTTTTTTATCGAAAAAATTCATTGACGAAAAATGAAACACTCCGTAATATACGCCTCGCTGTTACGAAGTTCCCCGATAGCTCAGTCGGTAGAGCAGTAGACTGTTAATCTATTGGTCGTTGGTTCAAGTCCAACTCGGGGAGCCAAACAACAGCAAGCTCGGGGTATAGCGCAGTCTGGTAGCGCGCCTGGTTTGGGACCAGGATGTCGGGAGTTCGAATCTCTCTACCCCGACCAAATTTTAAAAACTGACATTTTGTTCAGTTAGCCTTATAAAACACATCCAAGTAGTGTATAAATAGCAGCCAACAAATTTGTAGTGTTGTGGCTGTCATGTCTTCTGTTGCTTCTCTTGTCCAATATCCGATTCCTTGTCCAGAATGCCGTTTCTATACTTCTAATCCTGCATCTGCCTTACTTCAGAGCAAAATATTTAAATGTCGCCGCTGCCAGCATCAGCAAACTCTAAACGAAAAACAACTCGAAACCTTGAAAAGAACACTTTCGCACTTACAAAATTGTGGCTTACACCAAGCCCCCTCCAGCAGTGGTCAGTAGTCGCACTCACGTCGATAATGAAAGTATTACGAATAGCAAGTCATCTCGCGTTTAATAGTGAAATGGCATACCAATAAAAATGCCTCCAGAAGGAGGCATTTTGTCATTCAGAATAAAGAAGTTACCCTTCTTTATCTTGACCAACGATTTCTAACAACTCAACTTCAAAAATCAAAGCAGAGTTAGCGGGAATTTTCGGGCTTGGACTTTGTGCACCATAGGCTAAATCAGCAGGAATAAACAACTTCCACTTCTCACCCACCTTCATCATTTGCAAGGCTTCAACCCAACCGCGAATTACACGATTGACTGGAAATTGAGCTGGCTCACCGCGCTCTACAGAGCTGTCGAATACAGTACCGTCGATTAATGTGCCGTGATAGTGAACACGTACTTGGTCTGTTGCTGCTGGCGTTGCACCTTCAACTACAGCAGTGATCACTTCATACTGTAAACCAGATTCAGTCATTTCAACGCCGTCACGCTTAGCATTTTCAGCTAAAAAATCTTGGCTAGCTTTAGCAGCAGCATCATTCAGTGCTTGTTCCTTACGCTCTTGCTCTTCAGTGATTTTTTGGAAGGCCGCTTGAATTGCCTCTTCATTTAACTTTGGCTCTACGTTACCAATCGCATCACGAATACCAGCGATAACAGCCTCAGCATTCATCTCAAATGGCTCGCGCGACAATTGACGACCGATGTTAAGGCCTACACCATAACTTGCCTGATCAGCGGCATTTTCTAACTTCACAGATTCCTCCTGACCACAAGCGGTCAATAACACAGTACCCAGCAATAGCGCTGGAGCCATTTTTAATAATTTCATGTTTCTTTCCTGAAGAAGAGATTATAAAGGCGGATACCCTACTACAGCCAAGCGGCAATTCCTACAGTGGTTATAGCCATAAACGTAAAGGATTGTCGATAAGCTTTAAACGACAACCCTTAGCAGACGTAATTACCTTTACTAGCACGCTCATCACATTCGCGTCGAATGTTTTTACATACTTGGATTTCCGCAGGTGAAAGCCCATTAGCCATCACGCATTTATAATTACGCTGGCGCAACTCTTTATCGGGAACCTCGGCCATATTCGACGGCTGACATGCCACTAACAAGGTTGCTAAAGCAATAAATAGATATCGCACGAAACCACCATGACTATTTAATCCACCTCGAAGCGTGTCATATGCTTAGTGTTTTGTCTACCGTCTGACAACTCCGCTCACGATACCAACAACATTCTGGCTGAGTTTGTGCGCGACGCCTTTTAATCAATCAAGCGCATTGTTAGTTTTTTAATATCTCTAGGCTTCATTTAGCAATTACAGATATAAAAAAACCGACGTTAACGCCGGTTTTTTTAGCTCGCTTTAAATCTTAAAAACCGATTGAAACCGAAGCACCATAATAAAGACCAGACACATCAACATCTGTTGCGATATCTGTTAAATCTTCATCTGTTTTCATGCTTAAAGAGCGGTAACCGGCTTCTAGGCCGATATCCGCAATTGGCACTGGAAGGTCGTAACCTAAGCCATAAGAAATATCCGACAGAGTATTACCGCTGTAGCCAATATAATTCACATCAACTTCAGCATAAATACCAAAAGGCGTATCCACTTTTACTGCGCCGTAAACCATAGGAATGGTGGCGTCCAGATCAACACGCTCTGTACCCGCAGTGGTATTACTGACTTCAGCATAGCCGTCAAACATACGACCAGTGACACCAAAATCAATGTCGATATATGGCAGAGGTAACGGCAGGCCCCAATATAGAGTTACGTCAGTATGAGATAAATCAAGATCGCTCGTTACAGGTCCTGCGAACACTTGTCCATTAAATTTTGTGGCAAGAATACCGTCACCGGAAAGATCCAAACTGGTTTGCTTCAACTTAATATTCGGCAATATAAGGACTGGATGTTCAAAAAATACAGTCAACTGGGTACCATTTTCAGAGTCGAGACCTAAACCGTTATTACTGCTATCAACAGAAACATCATCAATTTGGCCTGTTGGTTCAGCGTTCCATACGCTGGCTTTGGCACCAAGGGTGAATAATAAATCGGCGTGGGATGCAACGGGTGCTAGCGCAACGATAAAGGCTGCAATGGCCGTCTTTTTCATCAAAATATTCCTATTGTTGTGATCTGTTCCTACGGAACCGGTCTAAACCAGTTGCCTTAGTTTGCACACAATTGGAAATTTTGCCAATCATTTGCAGGCCTTTTATCGCCCACAAATGATTAAGATTTTATTAAACGCTCGATCAGAACTGAACACCGATACGGCGACCCACTTCTTCATACGATTCAATCACATTGCCCAAACCTTGGCGGAAGCGATCTTTGTCGAGTTTTTCACGAGTTTCTTTATCCCACAAACGACAACCGTCTGGAGAGAACTCATCACCCAACACTACTTCACCTTTGAATAAACCAAACTCAAGCTTGTAATCGACCAACAACATACCACCATCAAGAAACAAGGCTTTTAATACTTGGTTTACTTTAAAGGTCAACTCTTTCATTTTATCGAGCTCTTCTTCTTCCGCCCAACCAAATGAACGCGCATGATATTCGTTAACCATAGGATCACCCAGCGCATCATTCTTTAAGAACAATTCAAACGTTGGTGGCACTAAATCAATACCTTCCTCTACGCCTAATCGACGTACTAAGCTACCCGCAGCGACGTTACGGACAACACACTCTAGAGGAATCATGTCCAAACGCTTCACCAGTGAATCCGTGTCGGACAGTAGTTTTTCCAAGTGAGTCGGAATACCCGCTTCTGCCAACTTGGTCATAATAAAGGCGTTGAACTTGTTGTTCACCATACCTTTGCGATCAAGCTGTTCGATTTTCTTACCATCGAAGGCAGAGGTGTCATTACGAAACTCCAGTACCATGTAGTCCGCATCATCTGTGGTGTACACAGATTTTGCTTTACCTGAGTAGAGTAATTCGCGCTTTTCCATGGGTTTCTCCGGAAATGGGTTCAAAATTCGTTATTGGTCAAAATTACTGGTCATTGAGGTGATACCACGGGGATATCCTATCTTGTTCGAGCAACGTCACTTCGTGCGGCTCGCAACCGATTGCCTCGGCCAATACTTGGCTTACCAAATATCGGTCGTTATTCTTTTCACTGATATGCCCTGCCGTTATGTGGCGTAAGCCGGGCCAGTTTACCCGTCGTATAAATTCTGCACATTGCTGGTTACTAAGATGCCCAAAGGCACCGGCAACACGAGCTCGCAAACTCGGGGGATATGGCCCGGTCTGCAGCCGCTGCGGATCATGATTCGCTTCAACTTGTAAACCGTGACAGCCTTGATACACATCCACCAAATGCGGTGTCAGCGAGCCGAGGTCCGATAGTATACCAAGCCTGTGGCCATCTGCATTCTGTAAAACGAATTGTAGTGGCTCTTGGGCATCATGAGGAACAACAACAGGGATAATTTCGAGGTTACCAATACGAACAGTTTCGTCGGCTCGAATGCAACACCAACGCTCATGGCCAACCCAATCCATTTTACGGGCAGTACCAAAGGATGCATAAAAGGGAATATTGAGATGATCACAAACAGCAACAACCCCGCGGGCGTGATCACCGTGTTCATGAGTAACAAATAAGGCATGCAACTGACCAGGATCGACACCAGCCTCTAATAAGCGCTGCATCAGCGAGCGCTTAGAAAAGCCACAGTCAATCAGTACGCACACATCATCCTGCTGAACTATCGTGGCGTTTCCTTTGCTGCCACTACCTAACGATGCGTATTTCACTTCGTTAGCTGGGTTTTAATCTCAGTCAGCACTTCTTTGGTCAGAGCATCGTCTGCCAAAGTTTCGGTATCCAACAAGAGAGATAAATACACACCCAAACGGGCACGATTCATCTTTAGCTGGTATGTGACAAATTCTGGTTCATCACGACTCCACAAACGTCCCCACCAGCTCTTCTTCTCTGCATCTTCAGCAACAGGCGCCGGCAGCTCAAGATAATACGTACCCACGCTGCGATTAAGATCGGAGAGCTTAAATGAGGTTTCTGTTAACGCATCCGCCACTTTCGACCATGCGTTAGCAAAGCCGCTGTCTAGGCGCAAAATCTGGCTGCCAGCACCGTCTCGCTCAAGACGTGGATTCAAACTGTCATCGCGGTACTGACTTAACGTCGCAGACTCATCATCCATCGCGGCTTCATCAGGCATTGGGTCCGGCTTTGGCACCTTAAACTTTTTCGGTTCTTCGCCACTCGCTAACGTCTCAGATTGCGGCGCTTCAGGAATAGCAAAACGATCGTCCACCAACGGAGCCATGTTCGTGGGTAACTGAGTACTAGGCGCTTCCTCTGCCTTCAGGTAATCGTTGGTTCGGTCACGGAAAGTGTCACCAAACATCCAGCTACAGCCACTTAGGGATGCCAGCACAAGCAAAAAAAGAATTCGCATAGTATTCCGTTAAATCAGTTTTAGAGCTGACAAAGCCAGTTCCACTTTGGGATAAAAACCTTCATCCAATTCGACTAAAGGCAAACGAATGCCTTTTTGTATCAACCCCATGCGAGCTAAAGCCCACTTCACTGGAATGGGGTTTGCTTCAACAAACATAGCGTTATGCAACGACATCAATGAATCATTCAGTGCTTTCGCTTCATCCGCTTTACCGTCCAATGCCAGCATACACAATTGATGCATTAATCGTGGCGCCACGTTAGCAGTAACCGAGATATTCCCTTTACCGCCTAATAAAATCAGCTCGTAGGCGGTTTCATCATCGCCTGAATATACCGCTAAGCGGTCACCAACCAAATCAATCAGCTTGCGTGCGCGCCCCAAATCACCAGTCGCTTCTTTAACCCCGATAATTTGTTCAACATCCGCTAACGCGGCAATGGTTTCTGGCAGCATATCAATCGCTGTGCGGCCAGGGACGTTGTACAAAATTTGTGGAATATCAACTGCAGCCGCAATGGCCTCATGGTGTTTAATCAGACCACGCTGTGGCGGTTTGTTGTAGTACGGCGTCACCAACAAGCAGGCATCCGCACCGACGCGTTTCGCTTCCTGGGTCAACTCAATGGCTTCAACGGTATTGTTTGCCCCAGTACCGGCAATGATAGGACGACGACCTGCAGCCTTTTTAACCACAGCTTCAATAACACCAATGTGCTCTTCTGCTGTTAGGGTGGCCGACTCCCCCGTAGTCCCCATAGCAACGATAGAGTCTGTGCCTTCATTTATGTGAAAATCAACTAGGCGATCGAGACTTTGCCAGTCTACTTGGCCGTCGGCATGCATAGGGGTAACCAACGCAACAATACTGCCGGTAATCATGAAACACTACTCCCAATAAAAAGGGTCGCGATACGCGAAAAATTCAGAGGCGCAATACTACTGGCGCAATCATTATGTGACAAGTCAGTTACTCTATACTGGCACTAGCGTTCGTGGCGCCTGCGGGCCAAGCTCGTATCACGGCTTTGAATAAAGTCGCTAAAGGTATGGCAAAAAAGACACCCCAAAACCCCCAAAGACCACCAAAAACAAGAACAGCAACAATAATGGCGACGGGATGCAAATTGACGACCTCTGAAAATAACAAAGGTACTAACACGTTGCCATCCAAACCTTGAATGATGGCATACACAGTTAACAGATAAATAAAATCATCATTCCAGCCCCACTGCACATAACCAACAAGCGCAATAGGAATCGTAATAACCGCCGCGCCAATATAGGGAATCAATACCGATAATCCAACCCCGATCGCCAAAAGCGCGGCATAGTTGAGTCCCATGATCACAAATGCAACATAACTCACGCCACCAACGATGATAATTTCAACCGCTTTACCACGGATATAATTAGCAATTTGCACATCCATTTCCGCCCAAACGTTATTCAGTAATTCGCGTTTAGTCGGTAAAAAAGCGGTACACCATTGCACGATTTTGGTGGAATCTTTCAATAAGAAGAAAACTAAAATCGGTACCAAAACACAATATATGAGCACTCCCATAACGCCGGTAATGCCTGATAGCGAGAACGTCAGCGCCAACTGTCCAACAGAAGCTAGCTCATCACGAATTTGCTGCGTCCAAAGCTTAACTTGCTCTACCGTTACTAAATCAGGATATTTCTCTGGCAACAACATCATCAACTCTTGCCCCTTTGTTGCCATACGCGGCAATTCATAAAAGAACTCAGTCGTTTGTTTCCAAGTGGCGGGCAGAATAATCAGCAACAGCGTCAGCAAAATTGACAAAAATAACAAGAATACCACCACGGTGGCCGATAAATGTCCCAGACCTAAACGTTTAAAGAAATTCATCGCGCCTTGAAGAAGATAAGCCACTACCACCGCGGTTAAAAACGGCGCCAGCACAGAACCCAAGGCCATAATTAGGAGCAATAAACCGCCGATGATGAAAAGCAACAACAAGGCTTCTTCATCAGAAAAATAGCGATCAATCCAGCCGCGAACGACCTTCAGCATAGTTAAGCTCCCTTCTTAATCCAAAATTCATAACGGCCATCAACATCAGCTGCTACCAATAATTCGTGCGCACTCAACTGCAAAAATCGCGGAATATCGCGCCAACTGCCGGAATCGGTAGCGATCACATGCAGCACGTCGCCCACCGCAAGATCGCGCAGAGTCTGCTTTGTTTTTAATAACGGCATAGGACACATCAACTCGCTAGCATCCAATTGAGCAGTAGACGCGATAGAATTAGACACCTTTATTACCTTTTGCCAAACTGGGTTGTGCATTATACGGAAGTGCCGCCAGAGCGCTATGCACGTTAACATCGGAGTGCGATATTCTATGCGAACTCTGACTAAGGTTTATGTCTAACCCACGTATCATTTTTAGGAACGACTTTCTTGAATGTCCGAACGATCAGTCTGATCGCAAGTTTGCTAATGGGTTCCTCCGTCAGTGTTGCCGATAGCGAGCTTCCAGCACTCGGCGACCGAGCGTCTGGCTATGTCTCCATGCAGCAAGAACACGACCTTGGCCGCTTATGGTTGAGGCAGCTTCGTTCCCAAGTTACTAGTTTAGATGATCCGTTAGTACTCACCTACTTCGAAGATCTTATATACCGTCTAGTTCCGCACAGCGAACTACAAGAAATGGATTTAGAATTCATTGTTGTTGATAGCCCCGAATTAAACGCCTTCGCTGTACCCGGAGGCATCATCGGCATCAATGACGGTATTTTTTTGTACGCGAACGACACCGACGAACTAGCCGCTGTACTCGCCCACGAACTCGCCCACTTAAGCCAGCGCCATTTCGCTCGCCAAATCGAAAATGCAGAACAAAGAGATCCCATCGCGCTAGCCACTCTACTGGCAAGTGTTTTATTAATCGCTACCAATAATCCCAATGCTGGCTTTGCCGGATTAGTCACAAGCCAAGCTGCCAGTATACAAGACCAACTGGCATACAGTCGCAATTTTGAGCGCGAGGCCGATCGCTTAGGTATACTGACGCTAGCGGGAGCAGAGTTAGATCCGCAAGCAATGCCGAGTATGTTCGAAGCCATGCTTTACGCCAACCGCTACCGCGAAACGCCACCCGAGTTTTTGCTAACCCACCCGATTACCTCCAACCGCGTTGCCGATGCTGCCAACCGTGCCGAGCAGTACCCTGCCAGACCACGCTTAGCCAGCTTCGAATTTAGCGTATTACGCAATGACGCTCGCCGCCGCTATCAATTAAAAGAAAACAAAGCAGAAGAGCAATTTCTTCAAGAATTAGATAAAACAACTGGGGTTAAAAATGCGGCCCTGCACTACAGTCTCGCTGACCTCTATCTTAGCAGCCGCGATACCGACAAAGGACTGGCCCAAATAGAACAAATAAAAGCCCCATGGCGACGGCATAGTGGGACTATTGCGTTAGAAGCACGCTTACTCTCAGTCAGTGGCCGCACTGATCAAGCCATCAAGGTATTAAGTGATGCCTTACGCCTTAATCCCAATGATCGTATTTTAGTGAAACCATACGCACCATTATTAGTCGATGTTGGACGAGCAACAGAAGCCAGCCAATTATTACGCAAGCAAACCGAACTCTACCCAACCGAACCCAGCGTATGGCAGCAACTAAGTGATATTGCTTACAAGGCCAATCAGCCCATTGTTGCACATCGAGCTTTAGCCGAATATTTGTACTTCAGCGGGCAGCGCAATAATGCGTTAAAGCAGATGGACGTAGCGCTATTGGAAGCGCGCAAACGCCACGATTTTCATCAGGAAGCAGCACTTAGAGAACGCTTAAAAGCGATGACAGAGAGTCCAAAATCACTGCAATGATTGCACTGTCAATGAAGAAGGACTCATAAAAAGAAAATACGATCAGACCGCCGACACTGGACTAAACTGCAGCATACGCTGCAAACTCACCACGGCCTGTTGCCGTAGCGACTCCTCAATAATGATTTCTTGATCGTGATTTTTTAATACATCACGAATATTTTCCAAACCGTTCATCGCCATCCAAGGACAATGAGCACAACTACGGCAAGTTGCACCATTTCCGGCCGTTGGCGCTTCGATCAACAATTTATCTGGAGCCGCCTGCTGCATTTTATAAAAAATAGCTTTATCAGTTGCAACGATCAAAGTGTCATTTGGCAAATTCTTAGCAGCGGCAATTAATTGACTCGTAGAGCCAACCACATCCGCCATCAGCACTACCGATTTTGGCGACTCCGGATGAACCAAAATCGCTGCATCTGCATGGACACGTTTTAAATCCTCCAAGGCTTTCGCTTTGAATTCGTCATGCACAATACAAGCGCTATCCCACAGCAGCATATCAGCACCGGTTTCACGGGCAACATAGCCACCCAGATGCTTATCAGGTGCCCAAATTAATTTCTCACCGTGATCTTTCAAATAATTAACAACATCCAATGCAATACTAGAAGTCACCACCCAATCAGCACGCGCTTTTACTGCTGCGGATGTATTGGCATAAACCACTACTTTACGATCTGGGTGCTGATCACAAAAAGCAGAAAAATCCTCAACAGGACAGCCGATATCCAAAGAACAAGTAGCCTCTAGAGTTGGCATTAACACGCGCTTTTCAGGACTTAGAATTTTTGCGGTCTCACCCATAAAACGAACACCCGCAACCAACAAGGTACTGGCCGAATGATGAGCACCAAAACGTGCCATTTCAAGAGAATCTGATACGCAACCGCCGGTTGCTTCCGCCAAGGCTTGGATTTCAGGATCGGTGTAGTAATGAGCAACAATAACGGCATCTTCTTTTACTAACAAATCACGGATTTCTTGGATCAGGGCGTCACGATATGCAGGGGCCATATCACCAGAGGGCTTTTCCCAAGAATCGCGGACAATCAATTGCTCATTAGTAACAACAGACATAGTGCTCTCATATCATTAAACTCAACATCTCAGCAAATATGACGCTAAGGCAAGTCATCGCATTTTATCACAAGACTGTTTTAAACAAATAAAAGCGAGGGTGTGCAAATAAAAAAAGGGGAGAAAGTAAACTTTCTCCCCTTTTAAGAATAAATGGTGGGTCGTGCTGGATTCGAACCAGCGACCAATTGGTTAAAAGCCAACTGCTCTACCAACTGAGCTAACGACCCTTAGCTGCTGCGCATCTTAACAAAATAAACTAAAAGATCAACAAATTCAGCAGCTTAGATCTTCCTTTTTCCTATTTATCCGCGGCGGATAATCGTGGTGGGTCGTGCTGGATTCGAACCAGCGACCAATTGGTTAAAAGCCAACTGCTCTACCAACTGAGCTAACGACCCGGAAGAGGCGCATATAATACTTAATTCTAAAAAAGCCGCAAGACTTTTTTAAAATTAAGTTTCACTATCAGGGACTTAGGTAAGAAACTATGGGGAATTCAGATGGACAATTCATGAGTGCATCGCCCAAAAACACAGGGACTTATGGCGATTTTTGGCCGATTTTACCTAAATAAGACTTAGCTAAAGAAACAGTGCCGTCTGCACGCCCAGCATAGCGATCAATCACTTGTTGCAGCCACACGCGAGCCTGCTCATCGTCACCCTTACGATGCATAGTCACACCGAGCTTATAAGCTGCATCAGCGGCCTTGGCGCTGTCAGGGAAATCGTTAATCACAGCACGAAAACGTTCTGCCGCTCGATCAAGCTGGCCATCCACCAAATTCACCTCACCCGACCAGTATCGAGCATTTGGCACTAGTGGGTCGCTAGGGTAGCGATCGACGAAAGCATCAAACGCCTTACTGGCTTCAGAGAACTTTTTTTCACGTACCAATGTCATTGCAGCCTTATAAGCAACACTAGGCGTTGATGTCACGATATTTGCCCCAGAAGGAGCGCCTTTGGACACATGGTCAATAATGGGTTCTGCAACCATCAAGGCAGCAATACGCCGATCCAAATCTAAATAACGATCTTGCTGCTCTTGCTGAATGGTTTGAATGTGATTGCCTTGATCTTCCACTCGGTCACGCAACCTAGCTATCTCTTCCTGCATTTGCTCAATTTGAGTCAGCAGTTCCGAAACGAGAGTATTATTTGCAGCCGGAGAAGCAACGGATTGGGAGATGGAAGGAGAAATATTTCGTTGAGTTGTATCGACAGAGGTAGAACTTGCAGGTGCTACCACTCGGGTAGCACCAACAGAAACCCAGTCGTCATTGGCGCTTGCGGCGGCCGCAACAGCGACCAGTAGCGCCACCGTGAGGACTGTTTTATTCATTAACGGCTCTGATATTTCACTTCAACGCGACGGTTTTTAGACCAGCTCTTGTCGTCATGACCCATCATAGCTGGGCGCTCTTCACCAAAGCTAACAACTTCTAATTGACCAGCAGCAGCACCGTTAGCCAACAAATAACGACGTACAGCCATCGCACGACGGTCACCAAGAGCCAAGTTGTATTCAACAGTTCCGCGCTCATCTGCGTGACCTTCCAAAACAACACGAGCCGACTTGTTAGCCGCTAAATAGGCTGCATGTGCAGATAAAGCAGCCTTGCCGTCACTCTTGATCGTAGCTTGATCGAAGTCGAAGTAGAAAACTGTCATTTCCATTAGTTTCGCTTGAGCAGCATTTGCCTCTGCCTGCAAAGCTTCACCGCTTAGAGAAGCAGTTTCAACACCACGAGTTGCCGCGTCATTTGCCGCTTCGTTCGCTTGTTGCTCAGTCGCAGTCATTGAAGAACCTGCGCCTTCTTCCATGTCACCCTTGCTTGCACAAGCTGTAACCAAAAGAGCGCCAAAGGCCAAAGCCAAAGCTTTATATAGTGCTGTTGTTTGCATAACAGTTTTCCAATCCAGTAGTTAAGGGGAGATTATTTTAAAATGGGTGACCACGCTGGTTCCCGAACGTCGCCATATCTTGAAGGAAGACGAAATTTCACTTCACCATCCACGGATACAGCAGCCAGAATACTGCGGTCTGATTCACTTGCGGCATAAATTACCATACTTCCGTTAGGTGCAACACTAGGTGATTCATCCAAATTTGTATCTGTCGTTAATATTCTTACTGTTCCCGTTTCCAAATCTTGGGATGCAATGTGAAATGCATCGCCATCACCATGCACAAATACCATTTTACGACCGTCTGCAGTCACTCGCGCTCGAGCATTGTAACTGCCTTGGAAGGTAATCCGTTCAACCGACTGGTCTTGAGTGTCCAGTTTGTAAATTTGCGGACCACCTGCTCGGCTGGAAGTAAACACAATATGACGTCCATCGGCCAACCATTGTGGTTCAGTATCAATACCATAATGGCTTGTCATACGAGTTACCTTGCGAGTGTTCAAATCCATGACGTAAATATCCGGATTACCAAGCTTCGATTGAACAAACGCTAATTGAGTTCCATCGGAAGAAAATGAGGGTGCACTATTCGATCCACTAAAAGCAACGACTTTTTCTCGCTTACCCGTCGCCAACTCTTGAAAGTAGATTTCACTACGACCATTTTCGAAAGAGACATACGCTACTGTTTTGCCATCGGGTGACCATGCTGGAGAAATAATCGGCTGGTTAGATTTAAAAATCAGTTGCTCGCGCGCACCATCAGCATCAGCAAAATTCAAATTAAAAACGGTACGCCCGCGGTTAGTCGTGACATAGACCAATTTAGTTGAGAAAACACCAGGAATCCCTGTTAAGCGCTTAAAAATATAGTCACTAATATAATGGCCTAAATCACGCAATTGACCGGCTTTGGCCTTCACGCGGTGGCGTAGCAATTCAATCTTTTGATGAACATCGAGCACATGAAATTCGATGGCATAACCGCCTTCTGCGGCGGTAACACGTCCAATGACCACAAAATCCTGCTTCAGACGCGACCAGTCAGCATAGATAACATCGGCAACTTCCGTAGGCTGACTAATCATGTAAGCACTAGACAATGTTTTAAAATAACCAGAACTTGCCAAATCATTGGTAACGATCTGGCTGATATTTTCTGGCAAGGCAATCGCGCCTGTCCATTCAAACGGCACAACAGCAATCGGTATAGCACTTTGCTTTCCCTGAGTTACTTCAATAACCAACTCAGCCCGTGCCGTGCCTATCACAAACAAAAACAACAGCCAACTATAACGCTTTACCACGATGCATTCTCCGGTCTAAATTTCATTGTAAATGTACGGAAATTTTGTTCAAAAACTCGAATATCCTGCGGCACGGGCAGCGGCGACGCTTTGTATATCGCCTGCTCTACCGAACGATCCAGCGCGGCATTGCCACTACTTTTAACGACCTGAGCTTGTATAACCTGCCCTGTTGGCACTAAAACCAGCTTCATAATCACTTCTTGGTCGGGCTGTACGGCTGGCGGATATTGCCATACAGATTCGATTTTTAAACGAATCTGAGTTTGGCTATCGGCAGCGATTTGCTTCGATCTTTCGATGTCAGCGACCTTTTTCGCCGCCGCTTCTTGCCGCGCCATTTCAGCAGAGGCCTCTTCTAACGCCATTTGCTCCATTAACGCCTGCTCGGCGGCTGCCTGGGCGGCTTTTTCGCGCTGCGCTTGTTCTTTAGCCGTTTTCTCTTTTGCTGCTTTTTCCTTAAGCGCCGTTTCCTTCGCTAACTTTTCTTTCGTCGCTTTTTCCTTCGCGGCTTTATCGGCTTTCTCTTTGTTAGCCTTTTCCTTTGCCGCTTTTTCCTTAGCTGCTTTCTCTTGAGCGGCTTTCGCGGCCTTTTCTTTGGCTGCTTTCTCACGAGCTAACTTTTCGCGCTTAGCCTTATCATCCATTTTCTTCTGCTGTTCTTTCTCGCGCTGCTTTACCGCCTGATTTTCTGTCTGCACGACATTGGCAATAAGATGCTGGGGAACGGGCTCTGGCACATGCGGTTCGCTGCGCTGCCATTCAGCCACCAACAAACCAGCGGCAAACGCATGAATCAACACAGCAACAACAACGGGCAGCTGATAACTGTTCGGACTCTTCCAGCTCATGCTATGGGTTCGCCTGTGGATCTGGCGCTTCGGTAATTAAACCAACATTATTGATACCCGCTGCTTGAAGCCCGCCCATGAGCGATACTACGCGTCCATAAGGTACTTTTTCATCGCCACGAATTAACACTCGAGTCGCCGGAGTCGCTTTATGAATTTTATCGGCGTAACTCGTAACGTCAGCCAGCGTCATGGCTTTTGGCGTTGCCTCGTCACGTTCAATAAAATATAAACCACGTTCATTTACTGAAATAATGATGGTGATGTCATCTGGGTCAATTTCCGTTGGTGTCGAATCCACATCTGGTAAATCAACAGGAACGCTTTGCACCAGCATAGGCGCCGTCACCATAAAAATAATGAGTAACACCAGCATGACGTCGATATAGGGAACAACGTTAATCTCCGCCATTGGCCGGCGTTTTTGTGCAGGCTGCATAGTTTCCATTACGACTTCTCCGCTGCCCCTGCGCGTATTGATTGTTGAATCTTATGCAAACGATGGAACAACAATGAAGAAAATTCATCGCCAAAGGTGTGCAAGTTACTCACCATTTTGTCGACCTGAGACACAAAACGATTATAAAAAATAACAGCTGGAATAGCGGCAAGCAGACCCATCGCCGTTGCAACCAATGCCTCAGAAATACCTGGTGCTACCGTCGCAATCGTCGCTTGCTTAACACTAGCTAACCCTTGAAACGAATGCATAATCCCCCACACAGTGCCAAACAAACCAACATACGGACTGGTTGAACCAACGGTCGCTAAGAACGAAAGATTATTATCTAAGTTTTCACTTTCACGAGTAATAGCCACACGCATTGCTCGCTGCACCCCCGCCATCACAGCTTTAGGATCGCTATTATTTTGCTTGTGCATTTTGCCGAATTCTTTCAACCCCACCATAAACACAGTTTCCATGGGGCTAGGCACTGCACTTTGCTGACACTCACGATACAGCTCGTTGAAATCAACACCTGACCAAAAACGTTCTTCAAATTCTAAATTTCTCTGGCGATTAGCGGATAACAAACGCGTCCGCTGCACTATGACGACCCAACTAACAACAGAGGCAATCACCAGAATTAACATAACGAGCTGGACGACAAAGCTTGCGTTCATCACCAGATTAAAAATAGACATCGATTCGTTCACGACGACTCCTGAGCTGTCACTGTCATTGAAATTTGTTGGGCGACATCCTTAGGAATTACCCTAGGGCGTCCGTTTTCATCAATACACGCAATACTGACCGAACCTTCGGCTAACATCTGCTCACTAGAGGATAACTGACACTGGCTATCCGACCAGCGAACAATACGCTGGTTCAATGTCATACTCGCTTTTCCGAACGCGGCGACTTCCACCGTCGCGATGATTTCGTCATCCAATAACGCTGGTTGGCGATATTTCACATTCACTTCACGCACCACAAAGCGAATTTTTTCTTGCATTAACACTTGCTGATCGAAACCAATACTACGCAGCCATTCGCTCCGAGCACGCTCAAAAAACTTGAGGTAATTGGCATAATAAACAATGCCACCGGCGTCGGTATCTTCGATATATACCCGTAACGGCCATTCAAACATCGTTCGATTCCGAGTTGAAACGGCTAGGTAAATCAAGACCAAAATGCAAATACGCAAGCTTAGTGGCAATACGACCACGCGGCGTGCGCGTGATATAACCTTGCTGCATTAAATACGGTTCAAGCACATCTTCAATGGTATCGCGTTCTTCGCCAATGGATGCTGCAAGGCTATCTACACCGGCAGGGCCACCATCGTATTTTTCCATCAAAGTCAGCAATAAACGTCTGTCCATGTGATCAAAACCTTGAGCATCGACATTGAGCATATTTAACGCGGCATTGGCGATGTCTTGATCAACAATTCCCGTGCCTTTTACTTGGGCATAATCCCGCACTCGACGTAACAAGCGATTAGCAATACGTGGCGTACCACGGGCACGACGAGCAATTTCGCGCGCTCCCGCGTTATCCAGCTCTAGCGCCATTAAACGTCCAGAGCGCGCAACAATATGGCTCAAATCATCAACGTTATAAAATTCTAAGCGCTGCACAATGCCAAAGCGATCACGCAGAGGAGATGTTAATAAGCCCGCGCGTGTTGTTGCACCCACAAGGGTAAATGCCGGTAAGTCGATTTTTATCGAGCGTGCTGATGGGCCTTCGCCAACCATAATATCCAGTTGGTAGTCTTCCATCGCTGGATATAAAACTTCTTCAACCGCTGGACTTAAGCGATGAATTTCGTCGATGAATAAAACATCGCCTTCTTCTAAATTGGTCAACATGGCAGCAAGGTCACCTGCTTTTTCCATTACCGGCCCAGAGGTCGATTTAATTTGTACGCCCATTTCCTCGGCAATAATATTGGCCAAGGTGGTTTTGCCTAGCCCGGGAGGACCAAAAACCAAGGTGTGATCAAGCGCTTCACCACGGGCACGAGCGGCTCCGATGAAGATTTCCATTTGTTCACGCACAATGGGCTGGCCAATATAGTCGGCGAGCATACGCGGGCGAATAGCGCGATCCTGACGCTCTTCTACACGCTCTTCACCCGACAAAGGCGTAGCAGCAATAAAGCGATCATTCTCGATCATGAGCCACCTAAGGTATTACGCAGAGCTTGGCGAATCATGTCTTCGGCACTTGTGCAGGTATCCGCTACTTTCATCAGCATTTTGCTCGCATCTTGCGGCTTATAACCTAAAGCAACCAAGGCACCTTCAGCTTCTTGCAATAATTGGTTTTTACCCGCGTGCTCATTCTGTTCAACCACCGCCCACAACGGCGCTGGCGTTTGCCATTCGATTAAACGATCACGCATTTCAACAATTAACCGTTCAGCGGTTTTTTTGCCAACACCGGGCAATTTGGTCAAACCCGAAATGTCTTCTTGATGAACACAGCGCGCAAACGCATTGACGTCCATTCCTGACAAAATGGCCAAACCTAGTTTTGGACCAACACCGCTCACCTTAATCAAGGTACGAAAGAGACTGCGTTGGCTCTTATCGCTAAAGCCATACAACTGGTGAGCATCTTCGCGAATCGCGAGGTGGGTATAAAGAATGACAGGCTCACCTAACGTTCCCAGCACGGAGAAAGTAGATAGCGGCGCTTGGACTTCGTAGCCCACGCCATGAACATCAATCAGCAGCTCTGGTGCTTGCTTCTCAATGATAAAACCTTGTAAACGACCGATCATGATGACGACACAACGAAGGGATGACTGAAAGCGGCTAGCCTATCAGCAAAGAAGGCTGAGACTCAACGCATCATTGAATTTTGCTGTCGATTAACGCGAGCGGCCGCGCCGAAATTGGGTAAGCCCTGCTTGGCTAATCAAGCTTGCAGTGGTATGCGCATGGCAGATCGCAATCGCGAGAGCATCAGCGGCATCGGCTTGGGGAATCCCAGGAAGCTTTAATAAACGTTGAACCATGTGTTGCACTTGTTCTTTGTCAGCAGCACCAGTACCCACTACCGCCTGCTTAATCGTGCGTGGAGCATATTCGTATACCGGTACATTTTGCCTAGCCGCAGCCACAATGGCGACACCTCGTGCTTGCCCTAATTTGAGGGCGGAAGCGGCATTGCTACCCATAAATACCTGCTCAATAGCAAATTGTTGTGGACAATGCGATTCGATCAGCTGGGTGATACTTTCAAAGATAATTTTCAAGCGGTCGGCAAGGTCGCCTGTACCTGTGCGAATGCAGCCGCTGGCAATATATTCTATACGTTGTCCAACTGTATTAATCACACCAAAACCGGTTAAACGTGAACCCGGATCAATACCGAGAATGATCGCCATGAGGCTACCTTTTAGTGCTAAGGTGACGGATGCTCAAACACCCATTGCTGACTTGTATCGCGATTAACAACCGTAATCCTGTGCCAGTCTTGTGGTAGTTCGATTCGACGACAAGGGCTGGTCATCATCTGCGGCAGCACGCGCCCCGCGGGCGGTGTTGCAATAAAATATTCAACGGTCAAATGATTATTTTCCCGCTGTTGCTTGCTCAACTCGACGCTGTACCCTGGCGTCGGTCGCTCACCTGCCGCTATGGTCAGAGTGCCGTCGACAACAACAACGCCTTCCATTACCACGCAATGCAAGGCTGCATTGTTAGGCATTTTAATATTTTCAAGATGTCCTGCGCAGCCAGCCAACGCTGCTGTCGCGACAAAAACGCTTCCCGACACTCGTCCTATGAATCTTGCCATACTGCCTTCCCAAAATTAAAAACGGCAACTTCACTCATGTGCCATGAAGTTGCCGCAGTATATCGGGCTTAGGGCTGACCTCCAAATCAAGCCTTAACAAATGTTAACGACTTGTGAATACCAACTCTCCGTCTTTTACCTCAGCGACGATGGTGCTACCCGGCATAAAGCGCCCCGCGAGAATGTCCTGCGCTAGCGGGTTTTCAATAGAGCGCTGTATCGCACGTTTGAGTGGTCGGGCACCAAACACGGGGTCGTAACCTATCTCCACCAAACGTTCAATCGCACCATCCGACATTTCAAATCCAAGGTCGCGATCTTTCAAGCGATCACGCAGCAACTGCAACTGAATATCGGCAATACCGCGAATTTGCGATTTTTCCAGTGGGTGGAAAACCACGGCTTCGTCGATGCGGTTAATAAACTCTGGGCGGAAATGCGAACCCACAATTTCCATAACAGCATCACGCATAACTTCGTATGGTTGATCGGCAAACATCGTCTGAATAACGTCCGAACCTAAATTCGATGTCATCACTAATACGGTGTTTTTAAAATCCACCTTACGTCCTTGGCCATCGGTTAATTGACCATCATCCAATACTTGCAACAAGATATTGAACACGTCCGGATGAGCCTTTTCGACTTCATCCAGCAAAATGACCGAATACGGTTTACGACGCACAGCTTCCGTTAAGTGCCCGCCTTCTTCATAACCGACATAACCCGGAGGAGCACCAATTAAACGCGCAACCGAATGCTTTTCCATAAATTCTGACATGTCGATACGAATCATGGCATCGCGGCTATCGAACATAAAATTCGCTAACGCTTTACATAATTCCGTTTTACCCACACCGGTTGGCCCTAAAAACAAGAAGGAACCATTCGGACGATTAGGATCGGACAAACCTGCACGCGAGCGCCGTACCGCATTCGATACCGCGGCAATGGCTTGATCTTGGCCGACCACCGAATCATGCAACACCGACTCCATGCGCAATAATTTTTCACGCTCACCTTCGAGCATTTTACTAACCGGTACGCCGGTCCATTTAGACACGATTTCGGCGATCTCATCTTCCGTGACCTTGTTACGTAACAAGGTGAACTCTTGCGAACCAGAAGCTTCCGCTTCGCTCGCCGCCGCCAACTGCTTTTCTAACTCTGGAATGGTGCCATATTGCAGCTCCGACATGCGCTGCAAATCACCTGCGCGACGTGCCGCATCCATTTCAATGCGCGCTTGCTCCAGCAATTCTTTTGATTTACTTGCGCCTTCGAGCAAGGCTTTTTCTTTTTTCCACACATCTTCTAATTCAACGTAGGCGCGGCCCGCTTTATTAATTTCTTCATTGAGATCCGACAAGCGCTGTTTCGCTGCGTCGTCTTTTTCTTTGCGCAAGGCCTCGCGCTCAATTTTAAGCTGAATCAAACGCCGTTCGAGCTTATCCATATCGTGTGGTTTTGAGTCGATTTCCATCCGAATCAGCGATGCTGCTTCATCGATCAAATCAATGGCTTTATCCGGCAATTGACGATCGGCGATATAACGAGTCGATAATTTCGCCGCGGCAATAATCGCGCTATCGGTAATCTGTACACCATGATGCACTTCGTAACGCTCTTTTAAGCCCCGTAAAATGGCAATGGTATCTTCTACGCTCGGCTCATCCACCAGCACTTTTTGGAAACGACGCTCTAGAGCCGCATCTTTTTCAATAAAAGTACGGTATTCGTCCAGCGTAGTCGCGCCAACGCAATGCAATTCGCCGCGCGCCAAAGCAGGTTTAAGCATGTTACCGGCATCCATTGCGCCGTCGCCCTTGCCTGCGCCTACCATGGTGTGTAATTCATCTATAAAGAGGATTATGCGTCCTTCTTCTTTCGATACATCTTTGAGTACCGACTTTAAACGCTCTTCAAATTCACCACGGTATTTAGCACCCGCTAACAAAGACCCCATATCCAGCGACAAAATACGCTTATTTTTCAAGTTTTCAGGCACTTCACCATTCACAATCCGTTGCGCTAAACCTTCGACAACGGCGGTTTTACCCACACCTGGTTGACCAATTAATACTGGATTGTTTTTAGTACGGCGTTGCAGCACTTGGATGGTGCGACGAATTTCATCATCACGGCCAATCACAGGATCGAGCTTACCGGCTTCAGCACGCTCGGTCAGATCAATGCAATACTTGCCCAGAGCCTGACGATTGTCTTCGGCATTGGCATCATTCACGGCTTCGCCTCCTCGCATTTCGGTAATGGCCTTAGCAATCGCATCCGCTGTTAATTTAACCTCGGCTAAGGTTCGCCCAGTGGCACCTTTATCCCCCAAAGCGACCAATAAGAAGAGTTCGCTTGATACGAACTGATCACCGCGCTTTTGCGCTTCTTTGTCCGCTAGGTTCAGCAATCGCCCTAACTCAGGGGCGATCTGAATATTGCCATCAGGGCTGCTCACGCGTGGCTGATCTTTTAAAACGCCACGTAAAGTTTTTTCAAGTTCTGGCACGTTGACGCTGCAACGCCGCAAAACATCTTTAACGGAACTGCTGGGCTGCTCTAATAAAGCCAACAGTACATGCACAGTATCAATTTGATTATGATCTTGGCCCAACGCCAAGCTTTGACTCTCAGCTAAGGCGTTTTGCAAACTGGTGGTTAAACGATCCATACGCATAGTGTGTCTCCTGCTCCCCATTCTTGGGATTCAATTCTGTTAACGCTAAGATGCGGTCACTTTAATAAAATTCAAGTTACTAATGTAGAAAGTTTAGAATTTCTAATGTTTATCCGTATTGATCCAGAGCAAGTTGAACGACCACTGACGTATAATACACCACACAACCTGCTGGCTACTTGACCGTATATGGTGACTTCGGCTCAATTTCACAAGAGCAGCATAGGTCAAATTTCTCAGTTATTAAGGATACGACGTGCATCAACATCAACTCCGTCAGGGCGCCCTATTCCTCTTAATGGGCGAAGCATTACTGGCGGTTATGGGTGGCATGATTAAGTATCTGTCGGATACCTTATCCACTGAACAAATCGTGTTTTTTCGCAATGCCGCAGGATTGGTAGTGCTAGCGCCGTTAGTGGTACAACAAGGGCGAAAGCTTCTTTATACGCAAGTGTGGCATTGGCACCTCATGCGCGGAGTTGTCGGTCTATCGGCTATGTATTGCTACTTCTGGGCGCTAGGGCATATGCCGTTAACCGAAGCTTTTTTGGTAAAACTATCGAGTCCATTCTTTATGCCTCTTATTGGCCTACTGTGGTTAGGAGAACGCGCAGGACGCCATAGCTTGTTAGCGGTAGCGGTTGGATTCGCAGGGGTGGCTTGTATCTTAAGACCGGATGACAGTACCTTCACATTTATTGCGTTAGTGGCTTTGCTAGGCGCCTTTCTCGCAGCGTTAGCGAAAGTTACGATCCGCCGTATGTCAGCCACCGAATCCAGCCAAACCATTGTTTTTTACTTCGGACTGATTGCCGCCATTATTTCTGCGCCGGGTGCGGCGATGAACTGGCAATCTGTTCCAAATGACATGTGGGGCTGGATCTTATTACTTGGCCTAGTGGCAACGGTTGGACAGCTATTACTCACCCGTGCTTATCGAATTGCCCCTACCGGCAAGGTTGGGGTTTATGCCTACAGCGCTGTGTTATATGGCGCCGTCATGGGATGGTACTTCTGGGATGAACTGCCACTATGGAGTACATGGCTAGGTGCCACACTCATTGTTAGTGCAGGATTGCTAAATCTCTACCAGCCTAAATCAAAGCACTAACGTCCCAGACAAGAACAAGGACTCAAGTCACTTTAGCTCTTGACTTCAGCGAGAACAATTTGGGCTATTTATTTCCATTTGTTTAACTATAATGACTTTAATATTCACTTTATGGAATTTAAGTCATCTATGTCTCGCATTGACCCGCTTCAAACCTTCGTTGCTGTCGTTCGTACTCGCAACTTTACTTCCGCTGCCGACTCCCTAGGGGTAACTCCATCGGCTGTCAGCAAACAGATCAGTACGCTGGAAGAACGCTTAGGAGTGCGCCTACTAAATCGAACCACTCGCTCCGTTAGTCCAACGGAAGCTGGGCAAATGTTCTACCAGCATTGCGAAAATATTCTCGATTCCATTTCCGAGGCTGAAAAGCTAGTAACTGACTTTGATGATACCCCTAAGGGGCGACTGCGCATCACCGCCATGTCTAACTTTGGACGCCGCGAACTCGCACGGATATTCAACGACTTTTCGAATGAATACCCAGATATCAGTTTCGACCTCCACATATCTGACCGCCCTGTCGATATTGTTAAAGAAGGATTCGACTTTGCTTTACGCATAGGTTCGTTGGAAGACTCTCGCCTGATTGCAAAGCCGGTTGCCGAACAACGCATCGTCATCTGCGCCTCACCTGAATACCTAAAAAAATGGGGGACGCCAGCCTCGCTCGAAGATCTAGCAAATCACCGTATTTTAATCGTTGCCAATGCCGAATATGCACGCATTAACTGGTTGCGCCAATTTGAAAAAGATCATGGTTTTAGCCTTGCCGGCATAGAGCGCAAGTTAACCGTAAACGATATTGATCTGGTCTATGAAGCCTGTATTGCTGGCATGGGGATTACCGCATTACCCACTTACATCGCTGAACGGCACTTGAATAATGGAGAGCTCGTCAGATTATTTAACGAAATGGACATTCCTATTCGAACCATCAAGGTAGTGTTCCCACAAAACCGCTACCTTGCAAACAAAAGCCGTGCGTTTTTAGATTTCATCACGGCTTACTTCAGTCACTCATAATCGGTTTACGAATGATTTATTCTTCCATTGCTAGCACTTGATCTGGCGCGCAACGCTCATAAAAAACGGTTGGTACGGGCGCTATTTTGCGCTCGTCGTAGTCGTAAAACACTATGCCTGTTTTAGCCGTTGCAATGACGCGATCTTGCGACTCATTGGTAACCATGTAAATAAAATCGCAGCCATATTTGTTGAAATCGGTAATACCAACCTGAAAAGTCAGATCATCGCCAACGAATGATTGCTGCAAAAAACTAACCGCGAGATCGGTCACCATGATACCAAGACCACCAACATTGAACTCGCTGAAGTCATACTTACGCAAATAGCGTAAGCGCGCTTCGTGTAACAAGGACACCATGCGGTCATTGCCAAGATGATTGCCGTAATTAATGTCAGATACACGCACAGCCATGCGAGTAATGAATGTGAACTTATCCGGTAAATCGAGAGTAACACGTGCCAAAATAAACTCCTCTCCTAGTAAAACTTAGGAATTCCACACGCTTCTTCACAAAAGTGCGGGAATTATAGTGGTAACAACCAATCCAATAGGTTCTACTAGTATATGGTTGGATCGTTATTGAATCAGACGTCTGTGTTTTTGATATAACAAATAGGTCCAAATCATCTCAGTATTTGCTATATACAAGCAACACAATGTTCAATGACAATTAATTAGTGCTGGACATACAGTACAAATGGACAACAAGAAGGAATACAATTCAGCCTATGTTTTCCCATAAACAATTCGTTTTGCGCCCTCTTTGCACTGGCCTGCTGGCTTTGTTTTCAATGGCGTCAGTTGCAACGATTCCAGATATCGCTCCCGGTACCCCATTTACCCCGCTTCAACCGGCACAGGAACACGCCGTCATAACGCAACAGATCATGAGTAACCTGTTGCGAGGACATTACGAGCGCAAACGCTTAGATAACGCCATGTCATCGCAAGTTCTTGATACCTTGCTTGATGATATCGACAGCACTCGCAGCTATATGCTAGCCAGCGATATTGCAGAATTCGAACAATATCGCACGACCTTAGATGAAGCCCTAAGTCGCGGCAACATGGTACCCGCGTTTGCTATTTACAACCGCTTTGAGCAACGCGTGGCAGAACGCCTATCGTTTTTGTTGAACGAGCTGAGCAACCACGTCAAAGACTACAACTACAAACAAGACGAAACCCTAGAGCTTGATCGCGAAAATGCGCTTTGGGCAACGACCACGGCCGAACTCGATGAGCTATGGCGAAAACGCCTAAAGAACTCAATTCTTAACCTTAAACTGGCCGGTAAAGAGCAAGATGACATCATTAAGCTGCTAACCCGCCGTTATCAGAATCAGCTTAATCGCGTTTACCTATCCAAACCAGAAGACGCTTACCAGACATTTATGAACGCAGTGACTCGGACATTCGATCCGCACACGCAATATTTTTCTCCGCGCAACTCAGAAAACTTCAATATCAATATGAGTTTATCCCTCCAAGGGATAGGCGCTGTGCTGCAAACTGAAGATGAACACACGAAAGTCGTACGCTTAGTTCCGGGGGGGCCTGCGGCCAAAGCCAATAATTTATCACCTACTGATAAAATTATCGGCGTCGGCCAAGACGCGAATGGTGAAATTGTTGATGTCATCGGTTGGCGCCTAGATGAGGTTGTTGACTTAATTCGTGGCGCTAGCGGCACTACCGTTCGCCTCGAAATTCTGCCCGCCGATAGCAGCGGCAGTGATAGCAAAATAATTTCCATCGTGCGCGATGAAGTGAAATTGGAAGAACAGTCTGCGCAAAAAGAAGTGATTGAACTGAAAGATGGCGACACAACTCGCCGCATCGGTGTGATCGACATCCCGACCTTCTACATTGACTTCCAAGGCCGCATGGAAAACCGTCCGGATTACAAAAGTACCACTCGCGACGTGCGTAAGCTAATTACAGAATTGAAAGAAGAAGGCATTGATGGCCTGATTATTGACCTGCGTAATAATGGTGGCGGTTCATTAGAAGAAGCCATTGATCTAACCGGTTTATTCATATCAACAGGCCCTGTAGTTCAGGTACGAGGTATTCGCGACCGCGTTGAAGTCTTACAAGATCAAGATCCAGATGTACTTTATGACGGCCCAATGACGGTTCTGGTTAATCGCTTGAGTGCTTCTGCTTCTGAAATTTTCGCCGGTGCCATCCAAGATTATGGTCGCGGTTTAATTGTCGGGGGGCAGACCTTTGGTAAAGGCACAGTGCAATCTCTGCGTCCATTAACCCAAGGTCAATTAAAAATCACTCAAGCTAAGTTCTATCGCGTATCCGGTGATAGCACCCAGCACCAAGGGGTTATCCCTGATGTGCTGCTCCCTTCCCTATTCGATAAAGAAAAAATCGGCGAAAGTGCACTTAAAGCGGCCTTGCCTTGGGACACCATTCAACCTGCTCGTAAAACAGGTATAAACCCTATTTCACCCACTCTGCCGCATTTACGTGAATTACACGATGCTCGCATTGACCATAATCCAGACTTTTTATTCCTACGTGAACAAAGGGAAATGATTACTGAAATGCGCGATAAAACAGAAGTATCACTCAACGAAGAAGTGCGTAAAAAAGAACGTGAAACTAATAATGAGCGCCGCTTAGCCCTAGAAAACAAGCGTCGTAAAGCAAAAGGGATGGAGCTTCTAACCGCACTTGATGATGCCGCAAGCAATGGCGAAGAGATCCCTAAAGATGAAACCGATAAATTGGACGACCCTAAGAAACCAAAAGAAGCAGATGCTATTTTGGAAGAAGCCGGTTACATCCTACTCGACTATGAGCGCATGACCCAAGGAGCGATGACAGCACAGCGCCTAGACAACTAAGCGAACAAAGCTTGTCTTGAAAAATCGTAAACCGGCATTACGCCGGTTTTTTTATCTCTTAAACGGCGGCAATCTAGGGTTATTGAACACCAAGAACTGCACGCAACTCATCATCATTAAACATGTACTGCCATAAGCGATCGAGTACTTCGTTTACCCATTTTTCGTTGTATTCTTTAGTTGGTGCAGTGACAACACGACGACTTTCACTAGCGCCATAAGGCTTGGTAAACGTCGTTGCGCCATCAATAACTGTCAGCTCAAAGCGCATACGCACGCTGCAATCATTAACCATCATGCCGTCATTACAACCGTAACTAAATTCTTTTACGCTTAACTGTAATTTCAATGGTTCTAGAGGACTTGCGGCACCAAAACCTAGCTGAGTAAGTGAGTTTTGCATGCGATTCGTCAGCACCTCTTTTAAGCTATTCTCGCTATTAAGTGGAGAGTTTTCAGCCAATCGACCACCACGACTTCCCAATTCATTGGGCTCAGGTTGACGACCATCCACCATACGATCATCGACAACACGGACGAGCGCATCACGACTCAAACTTAATTGCCCTGCAGTCACTGTCGCTTCTTGATTGAGTTGAATCACTTGCGGCGCGAGTACACACCCACTCAAACTCAGCGTCAGTGCTGCGCATACTGCTAACTTACGCATTCGGTATGTCCTTCTCTGCTCGTTTAAACACCCAAGTTGTCGCCGTAGATTCTTCATCACTAAAACGATAACCCGCTACATCGAACGTTTTGAGATCATCCGCTCGATCAATTCGTTCCCGAATTTGAAACCCAGCCATCATGCCACGCGCCTTCTTAGCGTAAAAGCTGATGATCTTGAATTTTCCATTCTTCTCATCTTTGAACACTGGGGTAATCAATTCACCCGTTAATTGCTTGGTCTTTACCGACTTAAAATATTCGTTAGAGGCTAGATTCACGATCGTTGGCGTTTTCTGTCCTGCCAGCAAACCATTCAAAGTTTCTGTAATGCTTGTTCCCCAAAAACCGTACAAGTCTCCTGCTCGATCATTTTTAAAGCGCGTTCCCATTTCCAAACGATACGGTTGAATCAAATCTAACGGGCGTAGCAATCCATATAAGCCACTTAAAATACGCACGTGTTGTTGAGCAAACGTTAAATCCTCTTCGCTTAGTGCATTCGCATCCAAGCCTGTATAAACATCACCTTTAAAAGCCAATAACGCCGCCTTAGCGTTATCCGGCGTAAACGGCAATTGCCAATCGTGATAGCGTTGTACGTTCAACTCTGACAGCACAGGGCTTAACTTCATTAAAGCCCCCAACTCGTCTGGTGAGTAATGACGCAAGCCATCAATTAACAAAGCTGATTCTTCTAAGAAATCCGGTTGGGTAAAACGCTCTGTCGTCGCTGGCGTATCGAAATCGAGTGTTTTGGCTGGTGAAAGCAAAGTCAGCATAGGTGATACACCTCCTGAGAAAACAAGTAAGCGAAACATCATACCCAGACAAAAGGGTTATCCCAAGATAAGGTGCTATATCGAGTCAATAGAAATCATCAATCTTATTGGCAATCAAACTAGACTGACATTTCGGACCAAGTTGGCCAGTCACCTATGCCAATGAGTCGCACGCTAAATCTGTCACACTGTACGATAATCTCGCGCTCCTTCTTTATTCATGAAACGCTCGGAATTTATGGCTAACCTACACCTTAAATAATAAAAGCAAAGGCAATCACTATGGCAAAAGATATTCAGGGACTAGGGCTAGGCTTAGCCAGTCGCTTCGCTGGCAGTGAACTGGCGAAAAAATACGGCTTACGAAAACCAGTAGAACGCATGGTTTACCTATGGACCAAAAAAGGCTTTCAATTTGTAGGAAAGCTACAAGCCGATAAAGCCAAAAAGAAAGCCGCCGACCCATTACTTTTGGCAGCTCCCACGGCTCATGAGTTGTTCGACCTTACCTTGACCGACGAACAGCAAATGATCAAAGACACGGTTCGCTCATACGCTAAAGAAGTCGTTCGCGGCTTAGCACATAATGCTAACGAAGCGATGACCCTGCCTGAAAATTACCTTGAAGACATTCAAGCACTGGGCCTTAACTTCTTCTCAGTGCCGGAAGTTCTGGGTGGTGCCGCACAAAGCTACAGCCCAACAACCAGTGCCATCATTGCCGAAGAACTGGCTTGGGGAGATATGAGCCTTGCCTTTGCAACATTAGCGCCCGTTGGTGTGGCCAATGCGATTGTGCGCTGGGGCACCCCCAAGCAAAAAGATACCTACCTGCCTAACTACTTAGGCGAAAAGCCGGTAAAAGCGGCGATTGCAGTACAAGAACCCAATGCCTTGTTTGATCCTAAGCAATTGGCGACTAAAGCGAAAAAAACCAAACGAGGTTTCGAAATCAGTGGTGTTAAAACCTTGCTGCCATTTGGCGGTGAAGCCGATCTTTATTTAGTTGCCGCTCGTTATAAAAAGCAACCGCGATTGTTCTTTGTGCACGGTAACAGTGAAGGCATTAGTTGGAAAGCGGCCCCGGGGATGGGCTTACGCGCAACCGCTACCGGTACGCTTAAACTCGACAGTGTTCATGTTGATTCGGATGCCATGTTGGGTGACGACACCTTTAACTACCAAGCATTTATTGACCTTGGTCAGTTGCACTGGTGTGCTCTTGCTATTGGTGCTTGTCAAGCAGCGCTAGACTACCTGATTCCTTATGTGAACGAGCGTGAGGCGTTTGGCGAACCGATTAGTCATCGTCAGTCGGTCGCCTTTATGGTGGCGAATATTGGCATCGAAATGGAATCTATGCGCCTGATGACATGGCGTGCGACGGCCTTGGCCGAGATGGGTAAGCCTTTCCATCGTGAAACCTATTTAGCCCACGTTTTATGCGCAGATAAAGCCATGGAGATAGGTACAAATGCCGTACAGCTGTTAGGTGGGCATGGCTTTACCAAAGAACATCCAGCCGAACGTTGGTATCGTGATCTACGTGTATTGGCCTGTGTTAACAGCGGTTTACACCTGTAAGGAGTTGGCAAGATGATTAATTTAGAGAATCCAAAGAAATTCCGTGGCCTAGTACATCAGGCACGTCAGGTTGCTGAAAACGTATTCCGTCCTATATCACGTAAGTACGATCGCTCGGAGCATACCTATCCGGTAGAACTGGATATGCTGGCTGCCATCATGGATGGTATGAACGATGGCACCACAGGTCTAGGCGCCGGCGCCAGCAAACTGAAGCAAGACAATAAGCATAAGGGCGAAGGTGTTCAAAACGGCACCAATCTATCGACCGTTCTAAGCTTGGCTGAGCTGTGCTGGGGCGATGTTGGTTTATCTTTAACCTTACCGCGTCAAGGTCTAGGTAACGCGGCAATCGCTGCGGTTGCCGACGATGAACAATTCAAACGTTTTGGCGGTAAATGGGCCGCTATGGCGATTACGGAGCCAGGCTTTGGCTCAGACTCAGCGGCTGTTCGTACCACAGCGATCAAAGACGGTGATGAATACATCATTAACGGTGAAAAAATCTATGTAACCTCAGGTGAACGTGCCGACTGTGTTGTCGTTTGGGCCAGTGTCGATCGCTCGTTAGGTCGTGCCGCGATCAAGTCCTTTATCGTTGAAAAAGGCACTCCGGGCATGGAGGTTGTGCGCCTAGAGAAGAAACTCGGTATCAAAGCGTCGGACACCGCAGCCATTACCTTTAGCGACTGCCGTATTCCAGCCAGCAACCTGTTGGGAGATCCAGAGGTTAACGTCGAGAAAGGTTTTGCCGGTGTGATGCAAACCTTCGATAACACCCGCCCAGTCGTTGCGGCGATGGCCATCGGGGTAGCAAAAGCCTCTCTCGATCGTACCCGTGAAATATTAAAGTCACTTAAAATTGATGCGGCTTACAACCGTCCACTCAAAACCAGTACTCAATTAGAAGCTCAGCTTTATCGCTACGAAGCGGAATGGGAAGCAGCTCGCTTGCTCACGTTACGTGCAGCTTGGATGGCTGATAATGGCCAGCCAAACTCAATGGAAGCGTCTATGGCGAAGGCGAAAGCAGGACGTGCCGCCAACGCGATTACCCTTGGATGTGTCGAAATGCTCGGTAGCTTAGGGTACAGTGAAGACGAACTGTTGGAAAAATGGGCGCGTGATTCAAAGATCCTCGATATCTTCGAGGGCACACAACAAATTCAGCAATTGATTGTTGCTCGTCGCTTATTAGGCAAGTCGTCTGCTCAACTGAAATAAGTTTGCTGGCGGCCCAATGCCTAAACGGGCCTACCACGATCGTATAAAAATATAAAAGGCTAATCTCATGACCGTTTCCGACGTCAACTAATCAGAGGCTAACAATAAGAGCACCATGGCAAGTACACCGGAAAAAAACGTATCTCTCGTTAATATCGCGACCCAACTGATTGGTCAGATTCCCGACATCCCTATTATGTTAAAGGGCGTGTTTGAACTCCTTACCTCCAAGCCAGACAAGAAAAAATCGATTGGTTTATTGCTAGAAAAGCATGCCCGTCAACAACCCGATCATATTGCTATTCGCTACCAAGACATCACTCTGACGTACGCTCAAATTAACGAACGTGCAAACCAAATGGCACACTTTTTTACTTCGAAGGGGGTTTCTAGCGGCGATACCATTGCCGTGGTGCTAGAAAACCGCCCTGAAACATTAGTGTGCGTATTCGCTGCCGTTAAGCTGGGTGCTATTTGCTCTATGATCAATACTTCCCAGCGTGGTGAAGTGTTGCTACACAGCTTAAATCTAGTCAAACCAAAGCTCATCGTCGTTGGCGAAGAAATGCTAGATAACCTTGGTACTGTGGAAGCCGATTTAAACGATGACGTTCGCACTGCGCTTTATTACCTAAGCGATAATGGCAGCGTTGGTTGTCCTAAACACTATAAAGATCTTGATGCTGCTTGTGCCAATCAAGCGCGTACCAATCCCTCAAGCACGGGCGAAGTACGTATGCATCAACCGTGTTATTACATCTTCACCTCAGGTACGACAGGCTTACCAAAAGCCTCAGTAATGAGTCATTACCGCTGGTTTAAATCCATGGCCGGTATGGGGTTAGCATCCATGAAACTGCGCAAGTCCGACATCATGTATGTCAGTCTGCCGCTGTATCACAACAACGCACTCACGGTATCACTCGCGGCGGTTCTTGGTGCCGGTGCCTGCATCGCGATTTCGCGTAAATTCAGTGTATCGCGTTTTTGGGATGAAGTTCGTATGCATAACGCCACTGCGTTTTGCTACATAGGTGAGCTTTGCCGCTACCTATTAAATACGCCACCAAAAAATACCGATCGTCATCACGATGTGCGAGTTGTCGTTGGCAATGGCTTACGCCCTGACATCTGGATGGAATTTAAAAATCGCTTTGGCATTCATCACATTAATGAATTCTATGGCGCGAGTGAGTGCAATTTGGTCTTCACCAACAGTTTTAATCTGGATAAAACGGCCGGTTTCTGTCCTCTTTCATACAATATTGTTGATTACGATATCGAAGAAGATAAACCGCGTCGTGATGCCGCCGGTTATATGATTCCAATCAAAGCTGGTAAAACGGGATTACTGATCACTGAAGTTAATGATAAGCAGCCGTTTGAAGGTTACACCGATAAAGAAGCATCGAATAAAAAGCTTTTCCACGATGTATTCAAACAAGGCGATTGTTGGTTTAACACTGGAGACTTGGTCAATAATCAAGGTTGGAAGCATGTATCCTTTGCTGATCGCTTAGGTGATACCTTCCGCTGGAAAGGCGAGAACGTCGCCACCACCGAAATTGAATCTGTATTAATGGAACATGCCGACATCCAACATGCTGTCGTGTACGGGGTTGAAATTCCACACACGGACGGTCGCGCTGGCATGGCAACCATTACGCCGCGAGTTCCTCTTGAACAAATGGATTGGGACAGCATAACGCGTCATGTGCGCGATAAACTACCAGCCTACGCTATTCCGTTATTTCTTCGTATTCGTGAAGAAGAAGCGGTCACAGGAACGTTTAAATATCGCAAAGTGGAATTAAAAGAAGAGGCTTACCATCTCGATAAAATTGAAGAGCCACTGATGGTATTAACCTCGAAAAATAGTATCTATGAAGTACTGACCAAAGAAATTGAAACGAAAATTAATAGCGCGGAACTCAGCTTGTAGTTAAGCCAAAATCTAGACCACGAGCTTGAACCTTAGACTGCAACACTTGTGCAATTAGAGGATTCTACATAACCGCTGGCACCTCTACTCTGGCTGCGCTTAGACGATGCTACTTCAATTCGCTGTCTTGCCACCAGCCTTGTGCTAGAATGCGCCGCTTTCTGGATCGACGGGGATAGCCTCAAATGACTGTATTAGTTGGAATCATCATGGGCTCTAAAAGCGATTGGCCCACAATGCAGCATACTGCCAACATGCTCGACAAACTCGGTGTAAGCTATGAAGTCAAAGTCGTGTCTGCTCATCGCACCCCAGACTTACTATTCGACTACGCTAAAACCGCGCAATCTCGTGGCATCAAAGTGATTATTGCGGGTGCTGGCGGTGCTGCCCACCTACCCGGCATGGCGGCCTCACAAACCTCCTTACCGGTACTCGGTGTGCCGGTTAAATCGCGCGCACTTAATGGTATCGACTCTTTATTATCAATAGTTCAAATGCCAGCAGGCGTTGCCGTCGGTACATTGGCAATTGGTGATGCAGGCGCCAAAAATGCGGGGTTACTTGCCGCACAGATATTAGCCACCAGCGATAATGCCTTGTTAGCGCGTATTGAGGCTTTCCGCGCAGAACAAACCAGTATTGTTTTGGCTGAAGCAGATCCGCGAATCGCGTCGTAATTAAACGGCCACGGTGGCCGTTGGATAAATACAGGATAAAGAATGAAAGTAGGTATCTTAGGTAACGGCCAACTTGGCCAAATGCTATCTGACAGCATCAAAGACCTAGCGGACATTGAGGTTTTGCTATACGACTTGCGCGCGCACAGCGATACCGCTCTGGCGGAATTCCTTACCAAGGTGGATATAATTTCCTACGAAACTGAAAACATTCCTGCAGCGATTGTTGGTCAGCTAGAGAAGGTGGCGGATAAGCTCTACCCAAACCTGACAGCGCTAAAAACTTTCCAAAATCGCTTACTGGAAAAGAACGCATTGCGAGCAGCGGGCATTGATACCGCCGACTTCTGCGCTGTAAATTCGCTTGAAGATTTGCAGCAAGCCATTGTCACGCTTGGTCTGCCGAGTGTATTAAAGACCACCACAGAAGGTTATGATGGCAAAGGTCAATACGTTTTGCGTGCGCCAACTGACGCCAAACCCGCTTGGGAAAGCATTGGTAATCGCGAGCTGATCGCTGAAGCCTTTGTACCCTTCTTACGCGAAACCTCTGTTATTGCTAGCCGTGATCGCAAGGGCAATATGGTCGTTTGGCCGCTGACAGAAAATATTCACCATGAAGGCATCCTGCGTTACAGCCTCTACCCAGCCATCGGTTTAAGCGTTGAAAAAGCCGCTCAAGCTGAACGTTATATTCGCCAACTCGCGGATAGCTTGAATTATATTGGAACCATCACCTTAGAATTGTTCGAGACCGAAACAGGCTTAGTCGCCAACGAAGTGGCTCCTCGCGTCCACAACTCTGGCCACTGGTCGATAGAAGGCGCAGACACTAGCCAATTCCGTAACCACATGTTAGCCATTACTGGCCGAGATTTAGGCGCAACACGCCCGCGTCACAATGCTATTGCTATGCTTAACGTGATCAGTGATGAAGAACCAGCCGTTGCCGCAGAACATATCGCTAATGCCTTTCGTCACTCATATGGCAAAGAAGCGCGCCCTGCTCGCAAACTGGGCCATGTAACCGTTGTAGCCGATGATGCCGCTCAACGCGATGCGACCATAACCCAACTCAGCGCCCTAATCCCTGCTGGCGTTTGGCCAGCAAAACACTAAGCGAGTGAACAATGGCAAAGTCTTTACAAGAACAATTACTCGCAGCGGGTTTGGCCGATAAACAAAAAGCCAAAAAAGCGGCGAAAGAAATGAAAAAGCAGGAACACCTGCAACGCACAGGCCAAGACAATCAATTAGATGATGTTAAAGCCAAGGCAGAGGCTGTTCGCAAAGAAAAAGCTGAACGCGATCGCGAATTAAACCGGCAACGCGAAGAAGAAGTCCACTTAAAAGCCATTGCCGCACAAGTGCGCCAACTGATCACCAACAATGCCATTGCCGCCCAGTACGGTGACATTAAATATCAATTTGTTGATGGCACCAAGGTTAAGCATATTTATGTCGACCAAGCGGCATGGGATCGGCTTTCTCGCGGTCAACTGGCGATCATTGCCCACGGTAACAGCTACGCCGTCATCCCAGTACCCGTAGCGGATAAAATCCGAGAACGTGCTGACAAAATATTCATCTTAGTGGCCGATAAAAAAGCTGAGATACTGGCAGAGGATGATCCCTATGCCGCGTATCAAATTCCAGATGATTTAATGTGGTAACACATCCACTCTCGTACTTGCGCTGAGAATACGACTCAGCCCCGTACTTCCAATCTCAGCGGATCAAAGCGCAGCTCGAAGGCTCTTGGTCTTGCGAAAGCTGGATGTCAGACAATTGACCGATTGAATCACTCCGTATATCAAACCAAATGCGATACCTCCGATTAGAATAATCGGTGATAAAGCCACTAATACTATTACTCTTGCGATCATCATAATGCCTACCTCAACTTAATGTGTAGTGCCATTATGTACGGATGACGTTAACCGAAACTTAAAATGATTAACGGTAAGTTCTAGGTGAGAGTTTGAGCAATAAATACCCTGAATTGCGAAAATATACTGACTCATCCCTTAACGTAACTTCATAACTTCCAAATACCGATTCATCGCTCTAGTACACGTAACGCGGAGCTTTACAGCAATTTTAGAGTCGCGAGCGGTGGAAAAATTGTCCAACAACAGCGGCTAGTTAGCTATCGATCCTCGTGCAAGCGACCTTCCACATATTTATGAAGGATGCTGGCAACAAGTGTTTGGTAAGGAATGCCTTCCGCCAAGGCTTTCTTCTGAAGCCCCCTAAGATCCTTAGAGGAGAGTCTGATGTTGATACGGGCATCTTTCTTGAACATGGCCTCGGCGTACTGTTGATGCCGCGCATTCCTGTCTTCACTGTCCGGCGACCGCTGCAGCTCTCCTGCATCGAATGCATCCAGAATTTCCTGCTCTTCTTTATCCAGCCTACTCATTTAGAACCTCCCAAATAGGTTTTGGTCGCTTTCCGGCTCGGGATGATCGTTTTCAGAAAAACCTCATCCTCTGACTCTACAAAGGGCACCAAATACGCATACCCTTCTATCTCAATCACATGAATTTGTTGCTTTGGATATCGCTCCTGATTCGGATGATCGAACGTATCTAGGATGCCTCCAACCGAGATATGCAAAACCACATCCTCAAAAGAAACGTTCCTTTCTGCTTGGAGAAGCTTATTCTTCTCTGGATTCCATGTGATAGGTTTCATGGGTCAAATAATAGCACATTGTGTGCTTTTTGTACTCACCAGCTAACGCTGCCATCACCGATGGCAAAACCGCAGCGAAGCGAAGAATATGAGATGTTTGGCAAAGATATGGCAGCCAAGTGCGCCGACAATTATCGAGCGCTTCGAAAAAAAGGCATTACCATCAGAAAGACTGCCGACGTGATCATCGCGACTTTATGCCCTTTGTTGATCACCTTGGGCTTGAGCCTGCCCTGAGGGAAACTTTCGATAATTCCTAGCGGGGAAAGCACTTTGAGTAGTGTTGAGGAACTGAGTTCTTGCTCATCACTAACCCAAAGCGAAAAACCACCACTATCCTTTTCAATTTTTACTAACTCGATGCTCATGGACATTTAACGCCCCGCTAAATGTCAAGCGAAGCGAGTCCTAGTGAAGGCCACGCTTTTTGTGGCCGCAACGAAATTCAGCGACTTGTTATCTGTTTCATTCAACAAACAGCACCTCTTTAGAGTCTAGGACCATCGAATATCTGCGAAGCTCGTCTGTAAGCTTCTTGTCACCCATTGCAGGGCGCGAAACATTTAGCCACTTAGGAGTTTTGACGCCGTTTAGGAGGGCATGTTCAATACCCTTCTCCAGCAATTCGTCTACAGAGTCAGACTCGTGCAGCACCCTGCGATCAGATGATGGGCCATCTTTAGGTCCTATAGTCAGCACTTTTCTCGACTTCATTATATTTCCCTATACAGATAACGCTGAGCGAAGCGGCGGCCCGACAACTACTCTGACACAGAGAGTTAGAGGCCCTCGGCTACCCGATTATGATCGATTGCTATCATCTTATTTTCTAGTGGCTCGCAACATCCACGATGTTTTTTCATGAATTCGCATACGGTCTGAGACTAATGAAGCTGTTGATTCATCATTTGCTGACTGCGCCAATGTTAATACTTCTCTCGATGTTCTAACTACCTGCTCATGCCCCTGCGTCAACAAATCTACCATTGCCTCCGAACTCGGCACACCTTCAACTTCCTTGATTGAACTAAGTCTGGAAAACTCTTTATATGTACCTGGGGCGGCAACATCTAAAGTTCGAATACGCTCCGCTATATCATCTACAGCTACTGCCAATTCAGTGTAATGCTCTTCAAACATCAGGTGTAGTTCACGGAATTGGGGGCCGCTTACATTCCAATGAAAATTATGCGTCTGTAAATACAATGTGTAAGAATCTGCCAAAAGGCGTTTTAGGCCTTCCGCAATTTTCTGCCTATCTTCAGTATTTATTCCTATGTCAATTTTAGTCATTTTACTTTCCTCACTAGTTGAAATTAATATTCAAGATCATAACGAGCCTGTAGAAAAACCTATTTAAAAGCCATTTCTTCAA
>AZIK01011599.1_pt1 | contig 136524 bp, 132 predicted proteins | sample 359131 | NCBI WGS metagenome assembly AZIK01 (sample SAMN02429715, study PRJNA222663) | marine sediment metagenome | biome: Sediment sample; isolation source: enrichment culture of sample MGS-ANC(AMM) from oil contaminated site at the... | place: Italy: Ancona | collected 2012-02-14 | depth 6 m m | reverse complement strand
TGATGATCTTCTGTCTCCAGAACATCTCAGTAAGCACCCACACATAATTGTCTAAATACTTTGTTAAAGAACAACGCTTCGTTTCTGCCGAAGCGGGCTGCGCATTTTAAAGAAGTTCTTTTCAATGTCAACCGTTTTTCTTTCTGACCGTCAGACGTTGTCTTCATGTTCAGAGCGGGCGCATTATATGTTGCTACGACTCAATGTCAACCCTTTGTTTTTCTTAAGTTTTCAAGGATTTTAACACCACTTGTCCGTCTCAAGAGGTGCGCATTATAGAGACTTCAAATGCGCCGTCAACACCTGTTTCCAATTATTTCGAAATTTCGAATAGGTGGTATTTTTTCTTACCTAAACGCACAATAAAAAATCGACTATGCAAAGCTTTTTCAGCAGTAAAGATATCTGCGCACTTCATATTATCGCCTACCCCATGAGCTTCGCCATTAACGAAGACGGCATTGCGACCCAGTGCGTCTTTTACTTCACGGCCAGCCTTAACCATGCCGCAATCGGTTAATAGCGTTGTCATCGGAATTGCATCTAGACCTTCTAAGACCAGATCGCCAGAAGGCAAGCCATCTAATTTAATTTGCTCAAGTTCAACTTCACTAAGCTTAGTAACATCGCCGGAGAATAAAGCTTCAGTTATACGCTTCGCGGAGTTCAGTGCTTCTTCACCATGAACCAAGCGCGTAACCTCGTCGGCCAAGATAGGCTGCGCTGTCTTGCGCCCTTGAATCTCAGCATCAGCAGCCTCAATAGCATCAATGTCGGAAATTGGTAAAAAGGTGAAGTAACGCAAAAATTTATAAGCATCGGCATCTGCGGTATTAAGCCAAAACTGATAGAAGGCATATGGCGATGTTTTGCTCACATCAAGCCAGATGGTACCGCTTTCTGTTTTACCAAACTTTGTTCCGTCTGATTTAGTTACTAAAGGTAGAGTAATACCGAATGTTTGCTTGCTGTACATACGGCGAGCTAGATCAACTCCACCAACAATATTTCCCCACTGATCAGAACCTCCAATTTGAATCGTGCATCCGCGACGCTCAGCCAGCTCGGCGAAATCGTATGACTGCAACAACATATAGGTGAATTCGGTGAAAGATATGCCAGCACCTTCGCGATCAATACGCTGCTTCACCGATTCTTTTTGAATCATGCTGTTAACAGAAAAGTGCTTGCCAACATCTCGCAAGAAGTCGAGCACACTCATTTGCCCAACCCAATCGAGATTATTTACAACATCTGCGCCACTTGCGTCTTCATTGAAATCAATAAAACGGCTCACTTGCGCCTTAAGTTTTTCTACCCAGCTAGCCACGATGTCTGGCGTATTTAACTTGCGCTCTTGCGCTTTGAAGCTTGGATCACCAATCAGCCCGGTTGCTCCGCCCACAAGCGCAATTGGCTTGTGGCCTGCTTGCTGAAAACGTTTAAGTGCTAATAAAGGAACTAGACTACCAATGTGTAGGCTGTCAGCTGTGGGATCAAAGCCGCAATAAAGTGTGCGACAACCAGAATCAAGATGGTTTATTAGTTCCTCGTCCGCTGTCGCCTGATTGAGGAGACCACGGGCTTTGAGATCGGCAATTAATGTTGCTGTCATGGGGAGATTCTCATTGCTTTTGGTTGTCAGAAGGGTGCTGAACATACCTGATCACAATTCAAAATCAAGTTCACCGAGTAAATTGCCCACGGATTGTTTACACTTGCCGGCTATTAAAAAGAGAAGCTGAATAGGACACCTGTTTCATCATGGCGTTGCCAAGCCCACTACAGTACTTTCCAGCCAGACATATTTTCGCTGCAGCTCTGGTTATATTTTTAGTAATTATCGTCGCCGTATGGCCGACTCCAAAATCCAATATAACTCAACAGAATTATGTTATTGAGCTGCCTGAGCCAAGTGAAGAACCTATGCCGAACACTCCGCGGTTGGACTGGGAAGAAGACAAGGTCAAATCCGGTGATAGTTTGTCCGTGGTTTTTGGTCGACATAATTTAAGTGCTGTCGATGTCATTGATATTGCCGCCGCAGTTCCGCGCGAAGTCATTACTTTGCGCCCAGGACAGAGTCTTCGCTGGGTCCGCACTGCCGACAACCATATCACTCATCTCGAAATAGACATTAGCCCTCTTGCAAAGCACAGTATTACTCGCGATGCAGAAGGCAAGCTACAATATGAGCTATCCCAGCGAGATGCCGATTTCATTCCACGCTTCGCTCATGCCATCATTGAAAATTCGCTGTTTCTAGACGGCAGCCGTGCGGGCATTCCTGACCAAGTTTTGTATCAGCTGGCCAACATATTCGGCTGGGATATCGACTTTGCCTTAGATATTCGCAAAGGCGATACCATCAGCTTGGTTTATGAAGAAGTGCAGTTGGATGGTAATAAGATTAACGATGGTGATATTTTAATCGCCCACTTCGTCAATCAAGGCCGCGAACTAACTGCCGTTAGATACAAAGATGAAAATGGCAACACCAACTACTACACGCCAGAGGGGCTAAGTATGCGTAAAGCCTTTTTACGCAATCCAATTGATTTCGCCAGAATTAGCTCGCGCTTCAATCTTAATCGTAAGCATCCTGTGCTAAATACCATTCGTGCTCATAAAGGCACCGACTATGCCGCACCAATAGGTACTCCTATTAAAGCGGCCGGTGATGGCAAGGTTATTCATGCTGGACGTAAAGGAGGGTATGGCAACGTTGTCATTATTCAACATGGTCAACGCTATAAAACGATTTACGCCCATTTAAGCAAATTTGGTCGCAACGTAAGAGTGGGTCGTTATGTAAAACAAGGTCAGATTATTGGCTATGTGGGTATGACAGGCTTAGCGACCGGACCACATTTGCATTATGAGTTTTTAGTCGATGGTGTTCATCGAGACTCATTACGCATTCAATTGCCAAAAGCCGACTCTATTGCCAGCAAAGATAAACCCGCCTTTTTAGAGCGATCAAAAACGCTCATGGGTTGGCTGGATAATTTCCAAAGTAGCGATAAGAGCAGATCATTCTAATGGCTTTGTGCATTGGTTTAATGTCAGGAACAAGTGCCGATGGCACGGATGCCTGTCTAGTGGACATTACTGACGACAGCATCAAACTTGTTGATGCCATCTGTCTGAACTATCCCCACGACGTTACGCGTCGTTTGCGCGATATCGCATTATCAGAGCATCTATCAGTTAACGACATCGCGACGCTTGATCAACAACTAGCCAGCTATGCAGTCAGTGCCGTACAGGCACTGTTGAAAAAAGCGGATATTAAGGCCGAAGATGTCATGGTTATCGGTCATCACGGCCACACTTTGCGCCATCAAGCTCAGCCAAATGGATTTAGCTGGCAACTAGGAAATCCTTCTTATATTGCTGAGCATTGCCGAATTGATTGTGTTGCCGATTTTCGCCGTCGTGATATCGCCGCCGGAGGGCAAGGCGCTCCTCTTGTTCCAGCTTTTCATCAATTTGCATTAAAACAACTCGCCCCATGCGCTGTGGTCAATATTGGTGGTATTGCCAATATCACGATTATCGATAACGTTCTCATTGGTTTCGACACTGGCCCGGGGAATGCGCTTATGGATGAGTGGTGTCTGCAAAACTGGAATACGGTCTGTGATCAAGATGGAAGCAGAGCCGCCCACGGTCACATCATTGAAGGTCTCTTAGAGCAATGGTTGGCGCATCCATACTTCTCAGCTCCTGCTCCCAAAAGTACCGGACGCGAGTTGTTTAATTTAACCTCGCTTGGCGAGCTAAGCCATTATTGTGCTGAGGATATTGCGGCCACACTGACTGAGTTCACCGCGCGCTCGATTGCCTTAGCCGTTACTCATTTTGCACAACACTGCCATCACGTAATGGTCTGTGGTGGCGGGGTTCACAACACCAATTTAATGCATCGCCTGTCGCTCGCACTGCCAACACACAAAATAGAAAGCACAAGTGAAGTAGGCATTGATCCTGACTGGATGGAGGCCATGGCATTTGCATGGTTGGGCTGGCGCACTGTGAATGGTCTTTCAGGAAATATTCCGAGCGTTACTGGTGCCGCTGGTGAGCGAATTCTAGGTGGGATTTACAAGGCCTAGTTGACGTTTAAAACAGGGTGTAGCCTGCTTGTTGTAGTCGTTTTACTTCAAATTCACCCGATACTACGCCATCAATGAAGGAAGGTAGATCGGTCATTTCAATGCCATGATCACCAAGCCAGCGCCTACAAACTTTAATATCAACGACATTGAAGGCTTCTAAGCGCGCGGCCATATCAATCAAAGACTTGTTATCCCGATAGTTCTCTCGTTTAAACAACTCAATTTCCTCGCCGGTTAAAACCAATGGGATAGGCTCTGACGTGCTGTACTCAAGCTGACCGCTGGCAATTGTTTCTGCGCGCTGTAATAAGTCGAACAGCTCTTCTGCATTATGACGTTGAATAAACGCCTGATAACGCGTTGTTACTGGTGTAACAGAAACCGAAGGCTCAATAGAAGGCTGCACGGCTTCAGTAGTCACTGCTTGCGCAACGCCATCCGCCATTAAATATGAAGCCAGTAGTAAACTGATGATCATAAAGGGATTACGCATATTTACTCCGCTCACTCAATTTCAGTTAAACCGAAAATGATGATCCGCAACCACACGTTGCGGTAGCACTCGGATTTTCCACACTGAAACGCGAACCCTCTAAGCCTTCTTTGTAGTCTAAAACTGAGCCAACCAAGTACCCATAGCTAAGAGAGTCGATGAGTACGCGAACGCCGGATTTTTCAATCAAGATATCGTCTTCCGCTTTCTCATCATCAAAGGTAAAACCGTATTGAAAACCCGAACAACCGCCACCAGTCACAAATACTCGTAGACACAATTCTTCATCCGCCTCTTCTGCCAACAGAGCACGAATCTTATCTTCCGCTGCTGTCGTTAATTCGAATGGAATGGCTTGCTGTACGCTGTTCATGAGTCTCTCAACCGTAGGATGAAAAATGATTATCGGCTTTTCCGACTAAACTAGTCAACTTTAGCACCATTGTCAGTCTCTGTCTTGTCAACAGGCTGAGAGTTCACGAGCATAGATACCTTGTCTTGAGAATGGTGCAGTTGCCCATTAACTTGAGCACCTAAGACCATTTCCATTGCTTGATAATATACATCACCGGTTACCCGAGCATTTTTAGCCAACTCAATATATTCCGATGCGTGGACATCACCGATCACTTCGCCGTTAATAATAATATTAGGCGCTGTAATCTGTCCTTCAACCCGCCCTTTTTCACTCACTCGAACAGTCGCACCCGAGCCAGCTTCGGCAATTAAGTTACCTTTAATCAAACCATCAATGTGTAATCCACCGGTCAATTTCACATCACCATGAATCTCGGTTTTTGCTGAGATCAAAGTGTCATAGCGAACATCACTCTTGTTTTTACTGCTGAACATGGGTTTCTCCTAATATGAACCACCGCTGCGTTTCTTCTACGCGTTGAGGCTGATTACCACTGGATTGCAAAACGACTTGCATCTGCTCAGGCACAAAGCCATCAGGGAGCGTGAGTTCACCTTTTATTTCTTGGAAATAACGAAAACGGAATTTAATGCCGAGATCATCAATGCTGCTATCAATATCGCGTAATGGCAGCACGCTTGTCTTACCGTCAATCTGGCCAACAATATTGATCGCGGCCTGACCTTCAATGTGAGCACTGTTGTCGACCACTTGGGTGAGCATAATGGTATAACGAAAATTCTGTGGTGATTCAGCGGCCTGAATATCAATTTTACTGATGCGCAAACCTCGATCAGCAGAACCCGGTGCCATGATACCTTTATAGAAGCCCACTTCTTGTTCTAATCGAGCAACCTCAGCATTAAGTTCACGGACGGTTTGACGGAAGCTTTCCGCCGCTTTGCGGTCAACCTCACCGCCTTTTTCCAACACGCTAACGCGCTGACTCAGGTTCTGTATGGTTTCTTCAGCCTGACTGAGATTGTGTTCTAGAAATTGCTTTTGCACCGATAACTGTTGAAGCTGAGAGCGACTATCATAATAGCCGCCCAAATACCCACCAACACTAACAATCGCGATAATCATGATCAGATACAGGCTACTGCGCAGCCTGTGTCCTATGCGTCGATGTTCAATAACAAGTTCATCCTGACGGCTGCCCTTTACTATGGACATACTTATGTGCTCCTCGGGGTTTAAGTCGTCGGGAGAATTAGGGCATTAATGCGACCTGACGTAGGCCTGCATCTTCATCCAACCCGAACATAATATTCATGTTTTGTACGGCTTGACCGGAAGCGCCTTTCACTAAATTGTCGATCACCGATAAAATAATCAGTTGGCCGGTGTCTTTGTGATAATGAATTGCTAAACGACAAGTATTGCTACCCTTCACGCTGCGCGTTGCTGGGTGGCTACCTGCGGGCATTACATCGACAAACGGTTCATCGGCATAACGAGCTTCGAACAGCGCTTGTAGATCCACGTCCAAATTTGGAATCCGCGCATACAGTGTAGAATGAATTCCACGAATCATAGGTGTCAGGTGTGGCACAAAGGTCAAATCAATGGCTTTGCCACCCGCTGCGCGCGACAACCCCTGCCGAATTTCTGGCAAGTGGCGGTGTCCAGCAACAGCGTATGCGTTCATCGACTCGCTGCTCTCACACAATAAGGTGCCAACACTCGCACCACGCCCAGCACCACTCACCGCAGACTTACAATCGGCGATCAACATTTGAGGCTCTAACAGGCCTTTTTCCAGTAATGGAATAAAACCTAATTGCACCGAGGTTGGATAACATCCAGGCACAGCAATTAATCGTGCCGTTTTAATTTGCGCACGATTCACTTCTGGCAGGCCATAAACCGCTTCTGGTAATAATTCACGCGCACCATGGGGTTGCTGGTACCATTTTTCCCATTCATCGGCATCAGCAATACGGAAGTCCGCCGACAGATCGATCACACGAGCACCGGCATTTAGTACGTCTTCGGCTAAAGCATGAGCAACACCATGCGGAGTAGCGAAAAATACAACATCACAGTCACCCAATGTTTCCACATCCGGCACGCTAAATTTAAGATCAGTATAACCGCGCAAATTCGGAAACATGTCATCAAGGCGTAAGCCATCTTCGCTGCGTGAGGTAATGACCTCTAACGACACATCGGGATGATTTACGAGAATTCTCAGCAACTCGACTCCGGTGTAACCGGTTCCTCCGACGATTCCGACTTTGATCACAAGATCACCTCACACATTGATATTGGCTACAAATGCAGCAGTATTTTTGAAAGGTGCTTATAATAGCGGTTCTTATCCTCAGTTCACACCTCCACCAGCATAAGGACTCGCGTGAACCGACTACGGCAATATTGGCTGAATCTTATTTCTCTCTCCGATAACCAGATTGGCTTGGCTGGACTAGCACTGTTATCTGGGCTATTGAGCGGCACGGTTATCACTTTATTTCGCCTAGCGATCGAACTGCCGTTAGTGTCGTGGTTGCCGATGGCATCACCGGAGGCTTACGAAACGTTACCCGTTAACTGGCGCATTGCTCTGCTAATTAGCGGTGGCGTATTACTGATCACCCTCTTCTATTGCGTTAAACCACACAAGCGCGGTGTTGGTGTCACCCATGTTTTACAGCGTATGGAACGCCATCAAGGCTACTTGCCCAGAAGCAATGTAATTCTTCAGTGGGTTGCGGCGGTCATTGCTATTGTCAGCGGCCACAGTGTTGGCCGTGAAGGCCCCGCCGTTCACATGGGTGCAGGTAGCGCGAGTCTTATTGGTCAAAGAGCTGGAGTAGCTCATCATAGATTGCGAGTTTTAGCGGGCTGTGGTGTCGCGAGTGCGATTTCAGCGTCATTTAACACGCCGATGGCCGGTGTCATTTTCGCCATGGAAGTGGTGCTATTGGAGTACAGCATTCGTGGATTTATTCCAATTATTTTAGCTTCGGTTACCGGTGCCATCGTGAGTCGCGCAGTTTTCGGCCATGAAACTGCATTCAATGTTCCCGCTTTAAATCTGCATTCACTTTGGGAGATCCCTTACATTTTACTGCTAGGATTAACGGCAGGATGTGTCTCTAGCCTGCTTATTCATGGCGTCAAAGTATTCCAAAAACTCATCTACTTACCTTTATGGATTCGTTGGGGTGGGCTCACCTTAGCAACCGCCACAATCAGTATCTGTTTACCTGAGGTGCTCGGTATTGGCTACGATACCGTTAACGCGACCTTTGCGGGTGAGGTTGTCATTTCAAGCGTACTGCTCTTGTTGGCGACAAAACTGCTATTAGCAGCATGGGCTGCAGGCGTCTCGTTTCCCGCAGGGATTATTGGCCCAACGCTATTTATTGGCGCAGCACTCGGCGGCCTGATGGGAAAATTATTGGCATGGTGGTTTCCTGAATATCCTATTTCCGTTGGTTTCTACGCCATGCTCGGCATGGGAGCATTAATGGGAGCCGTACTTCGTGCACCGTTAGCGGCCTTGGTTGCTTTACTTGAGCTAACCGCCAACCCGAATATCATTATGCCCGGTATGCTGGCCATCGTAATTGCAAGTTTAGTGGTCAATGAGATTTTCCGCCTACCATCGATTTTTCAAGTACAACTCGGTGGTAATCGCCTATATCAAGCTCCCGATCCAGTGCAACAAATGCTGCGCAACACTTGGGTGATTGAAGCCATGCATCAATCTGTCGTAATGGTTGAACGTAAATTAGGACGTGAAGCCGCTGGTTTTGTGCTGCAACGAGATCCTGATTGGTTATTACTGGCGGAGGAAGAATTATTGGTTCCACCAGCCGCCTTGGTCGAAGCATTAACTGCTGATCCGGAAGCTGAATCCATTGATCTCGTCACTATTCCTGCAAAACGCCAAGCGGTAGGTCGGATTTCTTTAAAAGCGAATTTACAAGATGCCTTAGACCTAATGCAGTCGAGTCAATTACAATGGCTCGCAGTTTATCGCGATGAACGTTTCGGGCACTGCACTGGTGTCGTATCACGCGAAGACATCGACAATTATTATCACTACCGCCCAAAGCCCGCTGATGATGGGGCAAAGGCAACTGTATAAGGCAGCAAATCACACATGCTCTGGGTTAAAGCCTTTCATATTATTGCGGTAATCACATGGTTTGCGGCGATTTTCTATTTGCCGCGCTTGTTTGTTTACCATGCCGCTGCGGAAGATAGCGTCTCGCGTGAACGCTTTAAAATCATGGAGCGTAAGCTCTATCGCGGCATTATGACGCCTTCGATGATGGTTGTGTTAGCCTTGGGTGCTTGGCTTATCAGCTATAGTCCGAGTTACTATTTTATCGAAACCCATTGGATGCACGCCAAGTTGACCTTGGTTACATTACTGCTTGTATATCATTTTTATTGCGGCCATCTCGTTAAGGTATTCCGTGATGACAATAACCAGCGCAGCCATGTGTTCTATCGCTGGTTCAATGAAATCCCCGTATTTATGCTGATTGCCATTGTTATCCTGGTGGTCGTGCGTCCGTTTTAACGTCTGTAGAAAGAGAGTGTTATGAGTTATTCCATCACCCAGTCAGAAGCCCTATTCGCCCAAGCACAGAAACATATTCCCGGTGGCGTTAACTCCCCAGTACGTGCCTTTAAAGGCGTCGGTGGCACCCCTATCTTCTTCGATCATGCGAAAGGTGCTTATGTGTTTGATGCCGACGGCAACCGCTACATTGATTACGTCGGTAGCTGGGGACCGATGATTTTAGGCCACAGCGCCGATGAAATTTTAGATGCGGTGCGTGCGCGTATGGATAAAGGCCTGAGCTTTGGCGCACCAACGGCCATCGAAATTGATATGGCCGAAGAAGTCTGTAAGTTGCTGCCATCCATGGACATGGTACGCATGGTGAACTCAGGTACTGAAGCCACTATGAGCGCGATTCGTTTGGCGCGTGGTTTTACTGGCCGCGACAAGTTGGTGAAATTTGAAGGTTGCTACCATGGCCATGCTGACTCACTGCTGGTAAAAGCAGGGTCAGGGATGCTGACGCTAGGTGTCCCGACTTCGCCGGGCGTTCCTGCGGCAGTGGCTGCCAACACCATCACTCTGGATTACAACAATCTCGATAGCGTTAAAGAATGTTTCGCGCAAATGGCGGATGACATTGCCTGCGTCATTATTGAGCCTGTGGCTGGCAATATGAACTGCATTCCACCGAGCAAGTCCTTTTTACAAGGCCTACGGGAGTTGTGCACTGTGCACGGCATCGTGCTGATTTTTGACGAAGTGATGAGTGGCTTCCGCGTTGCTTTAGGTGGCGCCCAATCCTACTACGACATCATTCCCGACATGACTTGTCTCGGCAAAGTGATCGGTGGCGGTTTACCGGTTGGCGCTTTTGGCGGCAAGCGTGACATCATGGAATACCTAGCGCCACTTGGCCCGGTTTATCAGGCGGGTACGCTGTCCGGCAACCCATTGGCAATGGCGGCAGGCTTAGCCATGTTACGCGCCATCCAAAAACCGGGCTTCTACGATCAGCTCACCGCGCGCGTACAACAAATGCTGAATGGTTTTAAAGCGGCTGCCGATAAGTACGGCATTCCGTTTACTCACACCAGTGCAGGCTCTATGTTCGGACTGTTCTTTACCGAACTGAACGAAATAAACACCTTTAGAGACGTAGCCGATCACTGCGATGGCGCGCGCTTTAATGCCTTTTTCCATGGCATGTTAAAAGAAGGCGTGTATCTAGCACCGTCGTCATTTGAAGCAGGATTTATGTCAATTGCGCATACCGAACAAGACATCGACGATACGATTGCCGCTGCAGATCGCGTAATGGCACAGCTTGTCGCTCACTCTTGATGAGCGCTGTTGTACTTCTGATTGCTAGCCTCGCACTTGCTTGGCTGGCTCGACCTCGCACAGGATGGAGAGGCGAACAGGCCGCTTTGTTTTGCTCAGGGCTGATCGGCTTATGTGCCAGTGCGTGGCAACTGCTAACGCTCATGGCACCGTCAACAGCTTCAAGCGAAGTCAGTTATTTACTCACCTCGCTTTGCCAATACGCCGCGCTTCCCTTGCTGCTGCTGGTCGCTGCGATACAAGGTTTGCAAAAGACAGGCTATACCGATGCCGAATTACTGCGCTGGGATCGGGTGATTTGGGGGCGAATTTTACTCGTGGTCTGCGTCATCTATGTATTAATGCAACGTTCGCATAATCTAGTACTACTGGATAATGCCGTTACTCTATTGGGGTGTTTCGCAGCCATTGTTTGGCTTATTGCTGCGTCAAAAGGCAATGCAAGACGAATCAATGTCGTGTTTGCTATCACATTGCTCAGCCTAACCGCCTCCTACTTTACCCAGTTGCTCCCTATGCAATGGCTTATTCCTCTGAGTTTCGCCAGTACATGGGGGATGATCTATCCGCAAAGCATATCAACACTGAAATAACGAATATTTTTCACTATCACGTTGAATGTAAATATTCATGTATGTCCTGCAGAATTGGGATAGAGGACTAGTCTTAAGCAGACACCCCCAAATTTTGTAGGCTCTTTATGAACGATCTTCGCCGCGACTTCTACATTGAGGCGGACGCTTTTTTTACCAAGCTAACCGCTGGTCTATTAATTGTTTCCATTCTGCTCGCCAACTGGCATGACACATGGATGGAGGCTTTTGTCGTTGGCTTACCCGCCTTCATTATTCCGTTAATGATTAGCAAGGCCATGCCTGGGCAACGCATCAGCCGCATTAGTTACGCCATTTCACTGATGATATTTTCGGCGTTGCAGATACATCAAGGGCACGGACTCATAGAAATGCATTTCAGCATTTTTGCTTTGCTCGCAGCACTGCTGTACTACCGCGATCCTGTCACTGTATTAGTCGCTGCTCTGACCATTGCCGTGCATCATTTGTTATTTAACTATCTACAAGAACATGGATCTCCTGTGTATGTTTTCGAATATCACACAGGTATTAATATCGTCTTGCTACACGCCGCGTTCGTCGTCGTTGAGAGTGGTATTCTCATGTACCTTGCGCACAAAAGCTGGCAAGAATTCATACAAAATATGGAGCTTGCCGGCTTGGGAGCACATATATCGCGTGATGACGTGGTTGATTTGTCTTACCAAATCGATAACCCGCAAAGTCAATTTGGTAAAGTTTTTAATCTCTTCTTCGAAAATATTCATGTCTTAGTGCAAGAAGCTAATCGCCTTTCACTGCAAATTAGTGATGTCGGTAAAGATTTTAATGTCTCGACAAAAGCAATGGAGGAAGGCGCGCGCCGCCAAAGCCATGAAACCGACATGATTGCTACGGCAACCTCTGAAATGACGGCATCAATGCGCGATATTAATACCCATTCAGGCGTCGCAGCAGAAGCCGCAGAAGAAGCCAACTCGGTGGCGGAAAAAAGCAGCATCGACATTCGCAAAGCTCGCGGCACGGTTGAACAATTGGCCAGTAATATTCAGAAAGCAAACGAAGTTATTCAAAATCTTGATAGTGAAAGTAACAATATTGGTTCAGTACTATCGGTTATTCAGGGCATTGCTGAACAGACCAACTTACTCGCATTAAACGCAGCAATTGAAGCCGCTCGAGCTGGTGAGCAAGGTCGAGGCTTCGCTGTGGTGGCCGATGAAGTAAGAACACTGGCATCACGCACGCATGAGAGCACTGAAGAAATTCAACGCATGATCGAGCGTCTACAAAAAGGTTCAAAAGAAGCGGTTACGGCTATGGAAACGAGTCAAACCGGTGTTGAAAGCAGTGTTAATCAAATAACTCAAATTGATGAACACATAACAGCGATGAAATTATCCGTAGGCAATATGCATGGCATGAACGAACAAATCGCTCAAGCGATTAACGAGCAACATACCGCGGTTAGCGAAGTAAACTCCAATCTTGTGGTGATTCGCGAAGTCAGTGATGAGGCATTGACCCAAGCGACAGGATGCATGACTAAATCCGGTAAACTCGTCGCTATGTCGAATGATTTGCGCGGCTTGCTGTCACGCTTTCGTTTAGATTGATTGCAGAATTGGTAGCAAACAATTGCAAATAAAAATGGGCGCTAATGCGCCCATTTTTATTCTACTAACAGCGCATCAATACGCCGTAAGAAATTTGAATCGCCAGCCGCAAACACCTTGGCACGCTGCAATAACTGTTGTGCGCGGCGGGCATCGCCTACTTGTAAACATACCCATGCCTGACGATAAAGCACAGCGGGATTACGCGGCTGGATTTGCCGTGCTTGATCTAAATAGGTCAGTGCCGCTGACCATTGACCGAGCTGACGCGCTTGCTCTGCTTTTTGAAACAGCGATTCCACCGCCGGATGATTCTCGCCTTCCGCTAATGAACCCAAGCGGCCATTATCCCAAGTCGGCAATGAAGATACCGTCATAGGCATTTGCTCGGGCTTAACCACGGCACTGCTGCAACCAGCCAACGCCGCCATCATTGCCATTAAAATAACCAGTCGAGCCATGAGCGTTTTCCTTTTGATTCTTGCGCAGCAGCTTCACAGGGCTTGGCTGTACTGTCCAGTCGTTCTGGCAAAAATGGATAAATTGAACCGCGACAGTTGTCGCCTAACAATACACCCCGTTCGTCCACCGCGGCATTCACGAGCCCTGATGCCGGCGGTAATGGCTCGATACCAACCCGGTTAAACGTGTCACGCCAAATCGGTAATGCGGCACTACTGCCCGTAAACGGCATTGGCTGATTGTCATCGCGACCAACCCAAATCACCCCCAAATGACGATTATCAAAACCCGCAAGCCAAGCATCTCTTTGCTCATCGCTCGTACCGGTTTTAGCCGCCAAACGAACCCCAAAACTCTCGTTCAACGCCTTAGCAGTGCCGCGCTCAGCAACTTGTTCAAGACCATAACGCAACCACTGAATCATATTAGGGTCGTATTTCTGCTCCCCCTGAATGGCGTAGGAAGACAGCGTTTCTCCCGTCGCCGTTGTCACCGCTTCAATGGTGCGCAGCGGCATCACGAACCCTTGCGACGCAATCGTTTGATACATATGCGCAACATCCAATGGCGACATGGAAATCGCCCCCAGCAAGAGTGATGGATAAGGCGGTAATGGTTGTTCAACACCGAGCTTGGCAAATTCATCCACAACCTTTTGTAAGCCTACCTGCATCCCCAAACGCGCCGTCGCTTGGTTGTAAGAGTAAGCAAGAGCATCCACCATAGGGACTTCGCCATGACTTTGATGATCGTAATTTTTCGGCTGCCATAACTGCCCACTCGGACCAGCAACCGTCACAGCTTGATCATTGATCAGTGATCCCCAGTGATAACGCCCCGAGTCCAATGCCGCCAAGTACACCGCCGGTTTTGCTAACGAACCAATACTGCGCTGCGCCGCAATCGCGCGATTAAAACCAAAGAATTCAGCCTTACGCGATCCCAACAATGCTCGAACTTCACCACCATCGACACTGGTAATCACGGCTGCGGTTTCAAGCTGATCACGCAGCTTGGGCTGACGACGCTCTAATAGCGATAACTGATTGGCTGCGGCATCTTCTACAGCATGTTGAATCCAAGGATCTAAGGTGGTGAAAATATGCAATCCTTCACTTTGTAAATCGGTCAATCGGTAATTGCGCTGTAATTGGTCTTTCGCTAGCTCCAAAAATGCCGGATATTCGCGCTGCCCTGCTCGACGTGGCGAGGCGGTCGCTAAGGGCTGACCTTGGGCCAGAATGCGTTCGCCGGTAGAGATAATGCCATTTTCGGCCATCAACCCAAGCACGAGATCCCTGCGCTCTTTCGCTCGCTCTGGATGGCGACGTGGATTATAAAAAGAAGCACCTTTTACCAAGCCCACCAAGGTAGCAATTTCGCTGGTTTGTAATTCATTTAGCGGCTTACCAAAATAGAAACGCGACGCCAAACCAAAGCCATGAATAGCACGGCGGCCGGCCTGACCAAGATAAACTTCATTGAGGTACGCCTGTAGAATTTCTTCCTTGCTGTAATGACGCTCTAATAATAGCGCCATCAAGGCTTCCTGAATTTTGCGTTGCAAACTGCGTTCGTTGGTTAAGAAAAAGTTCTTAACCAACTGCTGAGTGAGGGTTGAACCGCCCTGCACCGTATCCCCCGCGCGCAGATTCGCCATCATCGCCCGCGCTATGCCTCGGGCCGACACGCCCCAATGATCAAAAAAGGCTTTATCTTCCGTTACCACAAGTGCCGCCACTAATTGTGCTGGCGCTTCACTTAGTTGAATGAGTTCTCGATCTTCGTTGTGCGCAGGAAAGATGCCACCAATATACTGTGGCTCTAAACGAACCAAGGCAAGATCACCCTGCTCATCCGCCAATTCAGTGATATGGCCATCATGAATACGAACCGTGAGACGACGCGTTGCTTCGGCGCCATCCCAAAATGGAAATGCTCTGCGATAAATAAACCAACGCTCGCCACGCTCGTCATAACTGCCAACCCGATGAGCGCCACTGGAGCGGGTATAATCAGCCCAATGTAACTCGGCCCGCAATTGTTCCGCAGAGAGTGATTTACCCGGATAGATCGTCAGTGGACGTGCATACACCTTGGCCGGCAAGGCCCATTTTTTACCATCAAACTCGGCCCGCACCTTGGCATCAAGATACACTAGCCAAATACCAAACAGTAAAATCGCCGCTAAACCTCCGAATACCAACAGGCGACGCCAATGAGCACTTTTCTTTGTTGGCGGAGAAGGTGGCCGTGTTCCTGGTAACTTGTTAGCGCTTGGCGCTGCTGCTTTTGTCATCTTAGGCGCACTTTTGCGCCGTGTTGAGGAAGGTTTTTTACCATTAGACGCTGAAGTAGCCGCAGACTTTCGCTCACCAGACGCACGATAATTGGGTACGTTTTTATCACTATTGGCACCACGATTCTTAGTTGGGGAGTTCATAAATTCAGGCGTTCAGCGTTGATGAAAAGTGGCCGGAATCATAGCAAGTCCGGCAACTAGGTTCTAATCACCATTGCGCTCTTCTACTAGCATTGCTTATCGTGACGATTAAATGAATTGTCTGTATTTTTTATACGATATTGCGATCATCGCCACTAATTGAGCAACGCCGAGATGAGTGATCTCGGTTGACTTTAGCATAAGCACACATTGCAGTTTAGATAACTCATAATCAACCAACAGAACTCGAATGTCGGCACAAAATCGGCCTCGAACCTTCTTTAACTGGAGAATACACATGATTAAGAACCTGTTTATCCGTGGACTGCTGTCAGCCGCAGTTGTGACCGCGACTTCTGCGGTAAGTGCCGAAGAATCTCTCCATATTTACAACTGGTCTGACTATATTGCGGAAGATACCATTGCTAACTTCCAAGCAGCCACTGGCATCCAAGTCACGTATGACGTGTATGACTCCAACGAAGTATTAGAAGCCAAGCTGTTAGCTGGACGCAGCGGTTATGATTTAGTATTCCCAACTGCACGCCCTTTCGCTGATCGTGCGATTCAAGCCAAGTTGTATCAGCCTGTCGACAAAGCGGCCCTGACTAATTATGGCAACCTAGACCCCGTTATCGTGAAATCATTAAGTGATCTCGATGCGGGCAATCAATATTTAGTACCTTACATGTGGGGTACAACCGGCATCGCTTACAACGAACCTAAAGTGAAAGCCATTCTCGGTGATGACATGCCTTTGGATACCTGGGCACTGGTGTTTGATCCAGCCATTGTTAGCAAATTATCAAGCTGTGGCGTTGCTCTTATGGACGACGCAACCGAAGTGTTTGCCGCCGCCAACGCCTATATGGGTACGCCAACTGACGACTACAGCAAACAGGCCATTGATGCCGCTGCCGCAACGGTAGCGGCAGTGCGCCCCCATATTCGCTATTTCCATAGTTCACAAACCATTAACGATCTAGCCAATGGCGATATCTGTGTGGCTCACGGTTACTCTGGCGATATGCTGCAAGCGCGTGATCGTGCAGCCGAAGCAGACAACGGCGTTGTCGTGCAATACGTAGTACCAAAAGAAGGGGCTGTGGTTTGGACGGATGTTATGGCCATTCCTGCAGATGCACCAAATCCAGCCGCCGCCAACAAATTCATCAACTACTTGTTAACGCCTGAAGTGATTGCACCAATCACTAATTACGTTGCCTATGCGAATGCCAACAAAGCAGCCACACCATTGGTTGATGAAGAGGTACGTAACAACCCTGGTGTGTATCCTTCAGCAGCGACTCAAGAAAAGCTTCTTGTACTGAAAACCCCCAGTGACAAAGAAGCACGCTACATGACCCGCACTTGGACTCGTGTTAAAACCGGCAAATAAAACAGTCGAACGTGCTAACCGCTGGTGATTGAAATTAATCACCAGTGCTTTAAAACTCATTCTGGTCTATCCAAAGCCTCTCACTCCGAATGGATTGTGGAGGCTTTATTGCTATATGCGATGGATGCAGTACGTTGTATTTTCAGCCGTCTGCCACTGACGCGTTATTTAGAGCTTGAATCTCATGAATCAAACACGACCGACTTCATCTCAACCTTGGGCCGCCCCAGAAGAGGAGCCGATTGTACGCATAGAAAAATTAACGAAAAAATTCGACGACACCTATGCCGTCGATGAGATCAGTTTGGATATCCATCGGGGTGAATTCTTCTCGCTACTGGGAGCGTCCGGCTGCGGCAAAACCACCTTGCTGCGTATGCTGGCAGGATTTGAAACGCCAACCAGTGGTCGCATCATTATTGATCATCAGGATATGACCAATGTGCCGCCCTATAAACGCCCAGTGAATATGATGTTCCAAAGCTATGCATTATTTCCGCATATGAACATTGCCCAAAATATTGCCTACGGCTTAAAACAAGAAGCCATTTCATCCGCTGAACGCCGTGAACGCGTCGCTGAAATGATGGCTTTGGTACAAATTGAAAAACTGGCAACGCGCAAACCACACCAACTTTCTGGCGGTCAACGTCAACGGGTTGCCCTTGCCCGTGCATTGGCCAAGCAACCAAAGATTTTATTACTCGATGAGCCTCTCGGCGCACTCGATAAGAAGCTGCGCGAACGCACCCAGTTTGAATTAGTAAACTTGCAAGAACGCCTTGGCATTACCTTTATTATCGTCACCCACGATCAAGAAGAGGCCATGACCATGTCATCGCGTATCGCGCTGCTGCATGATGGTCGCGTTGAACAAGTCGATAATCCGCGTCGTATGTATGAGTTTCCAGCCACTCGCTATGCTGCCAACTTCATTGGTTCGGTGAATTTATTTAACGGCCATGTGATTGAACACGAAAATGACATGGTGGTGATCCATAGCGAAGAAGCCGGTGGTGATTTACGCGTTCATCATAGTCAGCCGCTGTCGATTGGTATGGCCGTCACCGTTGCTGTGCGCCCTGAAAAAGTGGCGGTAACTAACGAATACGAACATGCGCCTAATAATATCCGTGGCATTATTCAAGAAATTGCCTATTTAGGCGACGTATCCATTTACCACGTTGATTTACCCAGTGGTAAGCGTATTCAATTTACCCAGCCGAACGTACTAGCATTAGCGGAACAGCCTTTAACTTGGGGCCAAGAAGTGTCGCTAAAATGGCACACCCATAGCTGTGGGGTATTAACGCAATGATGCTGTCGCTGCAACGCTGGCTGGGAGCCAATGGCCAGCGCTTAATTGTCGGTATTCCTTGGTTTTGGCTGGCGCTTTTTTTTGTGCTGCCCTTCTTGTTTATTTTAAAAATCAGTTTATCTGAACCGCAACTAGCGCAACCTCCATACCAAGATTGGATTCGCGAGTTTGAAGATGGCTTGCTGACGATCACTCTGAATTTCGGCAACTACTTATTGTTGTTAGAAGACGATCTCTATTTTTCTGCATTAATGGGGTCACTATCCATTGCGACAGTATCTACCCTTATTTGTTTATTAATCGGTTACCCGATGGCATACGCCATCGCACTTGCTCCTAAACACTGGCGTATGCCATTACTCATGCTGATCATTCTTCCCTTTTGGACGTCTTTTCTCATTCGTGTGTATGCGTGGATCGGGATTTTAAAAGATAACGGCCTGCTTAATCAGTTACTCATAAGCATTGGCTTACTCAACGAGCCATTACAAATTTTGCACACCCCCATCGCGGTTTATGTGGGTGTTGTATACAGCTATCTGCCCTTTTTGGTCTTACCTCTTTACGCCACCTTAGTGCGCTTAGACAACACCTTACTAGAGGCTGCCGCCGATTTAGGTGCTCGTCCTTGGCGTCAGTTTTTAACCATTACTTTGCCACAATCCATACCTGGAGTAATGGCAGGTTCTATGCTGGTATTTATTCCGGTAATGGGAGAATTCGTCATTCCCGATTTACTTGGCGGCCCCAACACCTTAATGATTGGCAAACTCATGTGGACCGAATTCTTTAGTAATAAAGACTGGCCAGTTGCCTCTTCGTTGGCCGCCATTTTACTGTTAGTGCTGATTATTCCATTTGTGGTGATGCGTCATTACGAACAAAGAGCAAACGAGGAGCAAGGCTGATGCGCGCACTATTTTCTCGTTACCCGCTGCTCATTATATTATTGCTGTGCGGCTATGCTTTTTTGTATCTGCCAATTTTTAGTCTGATTATTTATTCGTTTAACGAAAGTCGACTGGTCACCGTATGGGGGGGATTCAGCACTAAATGGTATGGGGAGTTAGTTAATAACGCCCCCTTACTCAATGCCGCTTGGTTGAGTATTAAAATTGCAGCACTTAATGCCACCTTAGCCATCATATTAGGAACGCTCGCCGCCCTCGCCATTGTTCGTATGCGCGGTACTCGTGGCCATAAAAGCTTAGGCATTATGGTAACGGCACCATTAGTGATGCCTGAAATTATTATTGGCTTATCGTTACTACTACTGTTTGTCGCCTTAGAAGAGTTAACCGGATGGCCCGAAGGGCGCGGGCAGGTCACTATTTTAATTGCCCATGTCACCTTCTCAATGGCGTATGTCACTGTCATTGTACAAAGTCGCTTGGCGCATATAGATAAATCCATCGAAGAAGCTGCACTGGATTTAGGCGCACGGCCATTAAAAGTTTTTTTTACCATTACCCTTCCTATGATTGCTCCTGCACTCGCCGCCGGTTGGCTACTGGCATTCACCCTATCCATGGATGACTTAGTGATCGCCAGCTTTGTCTCCGGCCCAGGTGCCACCACGCTCCCCATGGTGGTGTACTCCAGCGTACGCTTAGGGGTAAGCCCACAGATTAATGCCTTAGCGACCATTATGATCGCCGTGGTCAGCCTTGCAGTACTGATTGCGGCAGTGATTATGTATCGACAAGAAGCCGCGGACCAAAAGCGTCAATAATCTTATTGCTACTTAATGGTGGCTATCACATGTTAGCCACCACCTAAATTATTCAAACTTGATATTCCACATTCCAAGATTGCACCCCAAAGGCTAAAGTGATGGTCTAAACGTTTAAGGTAAGAAGACTATGCTGCCCAGCCTAATTTCCACCCACTGGCAACACATTCAAGCAACCATTGCCGATGCGTACTCTCATCATGGTTTCGATTGGCTCAATCTTTGGCAAAGCCTAGAGCACGAACAACAGCAACGCCTGCAAAAAGTCCTATGTTTAAGCGACTACGTCGTCGATGCCTTGCCCCATCAAGGCGAATATTTCGCTAACGCACTGCGCACCGATACGCTCTCGCAACCACTGGGACGAGCTGACCTTCACCTGTGGTTAAGTGAATTTTCCCAAGATGCAAAAACCGATGACGACTGGCACGCAGCACTAAGACATCTGCGCCGCCGCGCCATGGTGCACATTATTTGGCGCGACCTGCTGCGCTTAGGAAACACCCTAGAAACCACCCGCGCACTATCAGAATTAGCGGATGAATGCGTATGCCGTAGCCTCGATTTCTTAGCGACCGAACTGATTGCCCGTCATGGCAAGCCATTAAGTAAAGAAAACGGAGAAGAACAGCCGTTGCTGGTATTAGGCATGGGCAAACTCGGGGCTTACGAATTAAATTTAAGTTCTGATATCGACCTTATTTTCACCTACCCCGACAGTGGCGACACTTCTGGTCCTAAGGTCATAAGCAACCAAGAATACTTCGTTAAACTTGGGCAGAAATTAATACAAGCGTTAGATAAGCAAACAATCGACGGCTTCGTATTTCGCACCGACATGCGCCTGCGTCCCTATGGGCAAAGTGGCCCACTGGTCATGAATTTTTCCTCACTCGAAAATTACTACGAAAGCCAAGGTCGAGACTGGGAACGTTACGCCATGGTCAAAGCGCGCGTAATGAATGGTGAAACCAGCCCAGCAGCAAAAGAATTACTCCGCATTCTACGACCATTTACCTATCGGGTGTACATTGATTACAGCGCGTTTGCTTCATTACGCTCGATGAAAGAGATGATCAATGCAGAAGTACGCCGTCGCGGCTTAGATGACAATATTAAACTCGGTTCGGGTGGTATTCGCGAAATCGAATTTATTGTACAAGCCTTTCAATTGATTCGCGGTGGCCAAGACCGACTGCTGCAAACACGCGAATTATGCCGCGTGCTCGACATCCTTGCCGCAGAAGGCTACCTCCCTATTGAAGCCTGCGAGCAATTACGCAGTGCTTATTTATTTTTGCGTGACAGTGAGCACGCCATTCAGGCACTAGCCGACGAGCAAACCCAACAGCTACCCCAAAATGAACTCGACCAGGCGCGTATTGCTTGGGCCATGAACTGCAACGATTGGCCAACCTACCTACAACAACTGTCGACGCACCGACACCATGTTAGCCATCACTTTGCCCAAATCGTCGCCAATGATGAAAACAATGAGCAAGACTCATCGTCACTGAATCATGCATGGCTGGATTTATGGCAGGGTGAATTAACAGGAACAGCAGAAGATGAATTTTTAGCCGAGCATCCCTGCGCTAATGTCAAAGAAGTACAAGAAAAGCTTTCGATCTTTCGTGAATCCCGTGCCGTACTGAATATGCAGCAAGTTGGCCGCGAACGCTTAGAAGCGTTAATGCCATCTTTACTGCAAGCGTTATGGCAACAAGCCGAGCCATTAATCACACTAGAACGCTTAATCCCTTTATTAGAAGCCGTTCTGCGTCGTACCGCCTATTTGGTGCTATTAACAGAAAACCCACAAGCATTGCGCCAATTGATTCGTCTATGCGGAGCGTCTAGCTGGGTTGCTGAATACATTACCCAAACCCCGCTTTTGCTCGATGAATTGCTTGATGTTAATAGCTTATATCGCTTGCCATCCGCCGATGAATTGGGCGAAGAGTTACACCTGCGCTTATTGCGCATCGACCCTGACGATCTAGAACAGCAAATGGAGCAGCTCAGGCAATTTGTGCGTGCGCATAAATTACGCGCCGCCGCCTGTGAAGTGATGGAAGCACTAACTCTAATGCAAGTAAGTGATTACCTGACCTGGCTGGCCGAAGTCACACTGACGATGGTGATGAATCTTGCGTGGCAGCAAATGGTCGATAAATACGGCTATCCCACCGATGCCAATAATGATCCCATAATCGAACCCGAATTTCTCATTCTCGGCTACGGTAAGGTCGGCGGACTAGAAATAAGCTATAGCTCAGATCTGGATTTAGTGTTTATTCATAACGGCATTGCCGATAAAGCAACCAATGGCGAGCGCAGCTTAGACAACGGTGTTTTTTATACCCGCATGGGCCAGCGCATGGTGCATATTCTGACCACCCAAACCCGCTCGGGTGACTTGTATGAAGTTGATTTAAGACTACGCCCGTCGGGTAACTCCGGCATGATAGTTACCTCGTTAAAAGCCTTCAGCGAATATCAAGAAAAGCACGCCTGGACGTGGGAGCACCAAGCCTTAGTACGCGCCCGAGTACTCTGCGGACAAGCCGCACTATCCGCAGCAACTAAAAAAGTGCGCGAAGACGTTTTATCAAGACCGCGCAATATCCCAGCTCTACGCCAAGAAGTGCGAGCCATGCGACAAAAAATGAGGGATAATCTCGGCTCCAAAGATACGAGCGGTCAGCAATTTCACCTCAAACAAGACGCTGGGGGTATTGTTGACATCGAGTTTCTGGTTCAATATGGAGTACTGGCGTGGTCACACCAACACCCAGCGCTGTTGACCGTTACAGACAACATGCGTTTGTTGGATGCCTTCGCACAAGTTGGCCTGATGAATCCACAAGATTGTCAGACCCTGCAGGAAACCTACCTGTCCTACCGAGCCGAAACTCACCGGCGTGCATTACAGAAGCAATCCCTGTTACTGGACCATGACACCCTATCCAGACTGGGCTTTGATGTACGACGCAGCGATGTAATCCGACTGTGGAAACTCTGGTTAGAGGCTGATATCTAACACCTGAAAGAGATCAGCCAACCAACAACATTTTACGAATTTTGAGTGAGGTCCTTATGCTACCTTCCATGTCTGACCGCGATGGTCTGATCTGGCTAGACGGAGAGATGGTTGACTGGCGCGAAGCGAAAGTCCACGTATTAACTCATACCCTGCATTACGGCATGGGTGTTTTTGAAGGTGTGCGGGCATACGAGACAGCACAGGGTGCGGCAATTTTCCGTCTGCAAGAACACACCCAGCGCCTGTTTAACTCCGCCCATATCCTGAATATGAAACTGCCGTACAGCAAAGAAGAAATCAACGAAGCGCATCGTGCTGCAGTAAGAGAGAACAATCTAAATAGCGCCTATATTCGCCCGATGGCGTTTTTAGGTTCTGAAGGTATGGGCTTACGCGCTGAAAACCTAAAAGTGCATGTCATGGTTGCGGCTTGGGAATGGCCGGCCTACATGGGTGAAGACGCAAAAACCAAAGGTATTAAAATTCGTACCTCTAGTTACACGCGTCACCATGTCAACATCACTATGTGTAAGGCCAAAGCCAACGGTAACTACATGAATTCCATGTTAGCCCTACGTGAAGCATTGGATAGTGGCTGCGAAGAAGCACTATTACTGGATAACGAAGGCTATGTTGCCGAAGGTTCTGGTGAAAACTTCTTTATAGTAAGCAATGGCGTTATGTACACGCCAGAACTGACCTCATGCCTAGACGGTATTACCCGTCGTACCATTATGGAAATGGCGCGTTCACTGGGTATTGACGTACGTGAAAAACGCATCACTCGCGACGAAGTGTATATCGCAGATGAAGCCTTCTTTACCGGTACTGCCGCAGAAGTATTGCCAGTTCAATCATTGGACGGTCGCGTGATCGGCGCGGGTAGCCGTGGCCCAGTGACCGAGAAGTTACAGGCTATGTACTTCGATACGGTAACCGGTAAAGCACCGTTTAATCCTGAGTGGTTGACCTTAGTTAAGTAATTTATTGACTTGCCTAAGGTACGAAAAAGCCGCAATTAACTGAGTTAATGGCGGCTTTTTATTTACAGGACGATTAGCCCTATTCCTACAGCAAAAGTTAGCTCTAATTTAAATGGGTATCTTTGGTATTCTGGCCGAGAATCCGATTAAGATGCTTTGGCTTTAAATTTACGAATTGACTTGCTAGATGCAGTCGATCTTCTTGTTGTAGCGCTCTTTTTTGGCTTAAACGCTGGCATGGAAATACCGCTGAAACGCGACACATCCAATTGCTTTGCTTGATCAATCAGTGCATTAAGCTGTTGCCCAAGCGGCTGCATAAACTCATCATATTTTACTAATTTTTGGGTAATATCATTGAGTTGCTTCTCCCACTGCGCCGTCATGTCTGGCAAGGTACAGGCTTCGGGCAAGGCCGCTACCAGCGCTTTACCTAAATCGGTTGCGCGAATACTTTTCCCTTCGCGCTGTAGAAATCGGCGTTTAAATAACAGTTCAATAATTCCAGCGCGCGTCGCTTCGGTACCGAGACCATCGGTTTCTTTTAATATTTTTTTCAATTCAGAATCTTTCACAAAACGCGCAATACCCGTCATGGCTGCAAGTAAGGTGGCATCGGTAAAATAAGCGGGTGGCTGTGTATTTTTTTCGTGCACATCCGGTTCGCCACTCCACAGGACTTGCCCCTTTTCTAATTTAGGCAGCGATGGGCGACTTGGATCTTGATCTGCGTTTTGATCCGACTGTTTACGAGCTGGAAGCAGTTGTTTCCAACCGAGTTTTATCGTTTCTCGCTCGGTGGCGACAAACACACCACCGGCAATATGTAATTCAATGCGCGTATCAGCATATTCAAACGCTGGATAAAACTGCATCACATACTGGCGTGCAATTAATTGATATACGCGCTGTTCATAGGTCGATAAACGCTGAATATCTAACGATTTTTCCGTAGGAATAATGGCATGATGCACTGCTACTTTTTTATCGTCCCAAGCTTTACTACGTAATTTAATATCCGCTTGCGCTACGTCATTGGCCAGTGCCTGAGCACTATTCGCAATCGCGGTTAATACTGTGTTACGACGCGCATAATGTTCGGTCGGTAAATAACGGCTGTCCGAACGCGGATAGGTAATGAGCTGATGCTTTTCATATAACGACTGGCAGGTATCTAATACTTGCTGTGCGCTCAAGCCAAGGGCTTTGGCTGCATCAATTTGCAACGACGATAAATTATACGGCAAGGGCGCTGCTTGTTTTTTTAATTTGCGCTCAATATTCGTGACGGATGCACTTTGTTGGCGAATACGTTGAGCGACATTATGTGCAAGCTTAGGATTCAGTACACGGCCCTCATCATCTTGGTGCGCTTGGCAAGAGTCGCTCGGCTGCCACTTAGCATGGAAGCTGACGGCCTCCTCAGAATTTAAATGCAGTGCCGCGTACACCTCATAAAAAGGCTGGCTAATAAAATCGGCAATTTCATTATCACGACGCACAATTAACCCTAAAACGGGTGTTTGTACACGCCCGACCGACAACACAGATTTTAAACCGCCTTGCCGACCTTTAAGGGTATAAGCGCGCGTTAAATTAATGCCATACAACCAATCGGCACGAGAGCGTGCTAATGCCGAAACTGATAGTGGAATAAATTCTTTATTCGGGCGTAATTGCTGCAATGCACGAGTGACAGCCTGAGGATTTAAATCATTGATTAAAAGTCGCTGCATGGATGAGCGTTTGACAGCTGACACTTTTAAAAAAGCGATGACCTCGTCCACCAACAATTGTCCTTCGCGATCAGGGTCTCCGGCATGAACAAGACTATCGGCCTCTTTAACCAGTTTACGTAATACGCTTAACTGCTTGCGAGTTTGCGCTTTCGCTTCTAACTGCCATTCGTCTGGAACAATCGGTAAGTGATCCAATCGCCACTGCTTGTAGATAGGATTGTAAGCTTCGGGCTGGGCTTGCTCTAATAAATGACCGATACACCAGCTCACCACATCACCATTTGCCGCGCGCACAAAACCTTCACCTTTCGTGTGTGGTTGTGGCAGAACCGCAGCGATAGCACGGCCCAAACTCGGTTTTTCAGCAATGATAAGGCGCATAGAACGACACGACCATGGATGATATGGATATCCATACAGTATAGTGCGCAAATCGAAGGATTCAATGGGCCCGCTCTGGTGATAGAGGTGCGGGCATTTAATCCATTCATGCAAATCTTTCAGGTAGAACGCTTCACGAATGCGCTTGCCTGTTAAAGATAGCGTTCTGGATTTTGGGAAAGTGCCGCAGTCAATGCGCCTTAGTATTTCTTGCTTGGGAATGCCGCATAGGCGGGCGGCAAGTTTAAGAGGGATACGCGCCTGTTGTTAACAGATAGTTGCTTTCTCAGAATTAGGCCACGCATCTATTGATATCATACGCTGTGTATCTTAATTATCCGTTAATCACTCGGAATTGAAGGCTCTGCTTTACCCTCTAGTGCAGCTTGAACAAGTGATCCCAAGAATTTCGTGAAGGGCTCTATGTTTTGATTGGTGCTCGCCGCTTCCAGTGCAGCCATGTAATCATTGCGTTTTTCTAGCGGCACAATCGTCCAAGGGTAGCCGCCGCTCGCAAACATTGCATTCATTAAAAAGCGTCCCGTGCGGCCATTGCCATCCATATAGGGGTGAATATAAACAAATATAAAATGCCCCAGCACAACACGCACAGCAGCATTTTCTTCTGCTTGTAGCAACTCGAAAAACGCTGGCATTGCATCGCGTACAGCCTCTTTACTTGGTGGCGTGTGCATAGAGCGACGGATAAAAACGGGCGCATTGCGATAACCTGCCAGATCAGCAGGTTTGTGAATGCCAGCCGTTACTCCGGGCGCAAACATTTCGCGATACCATACGCGATGGTCGTTATCGACGACTTTCCCTGCATTATGCCCATCGAGTATTTGCTCTATGCTTTTGCGCACGGCTTGATACGCTTGCCAATACCCTCTGGCGGCTAAAGCATTCAGCCGCTCTTTATCATCGGTATTTTGTTCAGGGTTCCAGTCTCCGGTACGAACGCGGTTGATCAGCTCTGGCGTGACACGATACCCCTCAATGGAAAGCGAGTGATAGGCGTCTGTTACATACACATCTTCGACGTGCTTCATGTAGGCGGTTTTATCGACTGTGTGCGTGGGTGATGCCGGAAAATGTTCTATCACTGTTTCGCGCATATCCTGCCACATAAGCCGAATACGATTCACGTATGGGGATTGCTCGCGGCGCGAGAAGCTTAGGCTTGATTGTTGCTCAAACGGGTCTGTTTCGCGCAAATCATACCCAGCCGCGCGCATCGTGCCCATAATATCGTCGGCAATTTGAGTGCGGCCTATATTCCTGAATGCACCCGCTAAACGACCAGCAATCGAGCTATGCCCTCCCTCTAGCAGTTGCTCCAAAACGTCAGATGCATCGCTAATCATGGATAATGCCGCGCGCATGTCCGTTGGGTTTTGAGTGAAGCTTTGCTTGCTACAGGCAATCAAAGCAGCAGGAAGACTATATATGCGCATCCCGTTTTTGCTCGTCACCTGAGCGGGTTCAGGGAGAGAAGAACGGATATCCAAAAGTGACGTGCCATGAGGTAATGCTGTTACATTGTTCCGTGCCTTGGTGGCTCGAACGAATAGCTGTTTTGGTACAGTCATATTCTCAGTATGGAGCGCGATAGATTGCTCAGGGGATAAGCACCAATCGTCGCCTTTTAAATGATTAAGATAGGCTGCACAAAATTGCCAAAAAGACGCATACCAAGCCGTGCTTTCCCCGCGCGTTTCATCGGGGCGAGCGGGCACATACCAGCCCTTGATAACTTCCTCAAGGAAGCCATTTTGAACGAGTCGTTCACGGTGAGTGCGCGAGAGATCGGCAGAACGTATGGCAACAGCGCCATTTGTCTGAAGTTCGTGAAGGGCTTCTAATGCGTCAGCCAGTTTTTCGGACGGGGTCGCCATGGTGGTTCTTCTCGCTTATCGTGCGTATCTATTGTTCGCTTATTGTGTTGTACAATTATTCGCTTATTGTGTCGATCTATAATTCGCTTATCATGCTTATTTTAGGACGAGCCAAATATCGAAAGTCCCCAGCCAGTTTTCCCCATTTTGCAAAGCAAGTAGCACAGACGCTACGGGAAACTGACTGGCCGCCAAGCCCACCCGGCTAGGGCACCTCCTCATGATGCAAGGATGACAGCGACGGCTCAGCACCAACAACATCTATATCGAAAAAAATTGATATACTATATTTTGCTCGCTATACTTGCCCGCATGTCTGCTAACTACAAACACCCTTTAAATATCGCGCACCTCGCCCAAGCCAGTAAAGCGGCCGGCGATCCCCTACGGATGAACATTTTAAAGCTGCTTGGACGCGGAGCATTTGGGGTGTTGGAGCTGTGTCAGATATTCGATATTAAGCAGTCGAGCATGAGCCATCATTTAAAGGTATTGGCACAAGCGGGACTGGTGAGCACTCAACGCGAAGGCAATAGTATTTTTTATCGTCGCCCGCTCATTACCGCGACAGATAACTGGAGTCAGTGGCTGCGAGCAACCTTTATCGCGATTGATGCTGCTAGCAGTGATGAAGATATCGGCATGGCCGTAGAGCAAGTGCTTGCCGAACGTGCGGAGGCCTGCGCAGAGTTCTTCTCTCGCCACGCCAATGACTTTAAAGATCAACAAGATTTGATTGCATCATTTGACCAATACGGTGATGCACTAGCGACCATTCTCGACTCGCTAACGGCACGGGCTAAAAATAGTGAACACACTGGCTACGCTTTGGAGATTGGTCCTGGCGAAGGGGCATTTTTACCTTTGCTCGCTAAGCATTTTAGCAAGGTTACGGCGCTCGATGTGTCACCGGATATGCTGGCTCGCACCGAGACAACATTAGCGACCAACGCGATTGCTAATGTCGATTGTGTACTCGGTGATACCGCTCACTTGCTGGCAAACACGACAACGACAAAATACCAATTTGCTGTTGCCAATATGGTGTTGCACCACGTACCGGCACCAAAAACGATTTTTAACGAAGTGGCTGAGCTACTTCAACCCGAGGGAACATTACTGATCACGGATTTATGTCGTCATGATCAGGCATGGGCAAAGGATTCTTGCGGTGATCTATGGCTAGGCTTCGACCCTGCCGATTTAACGGCATGGGCAACAGAAGCAGGCCTGATCGAAGGTCAGAGTCAATTTTTAGGTTTAAGGAACGGATTTCAAATCCAGTTCCGATTATTTCATCGCTCACCTGGGCGTTCGTAATATTTTTGAGAGGAGTCAGCCATGAGCGAATATTCCATTTTTACATCTGAGTCGGTGTCCGAAGGCCATCCAGATAAAGTCGCCGATCAGATTTCTGATGCGGTATTAGATGCCATCATCGCCCGCGATCCATACGCTCGTGTTGCGGTGGAAACCTTAGTAAAAACAGGCATGGCGGTAATCGCAGGTGAAGTCACCACCTCGTGTTACGTTGATCTTGAAGAGATCGTACGTAGTGTCATTACCGGCATTGGTTACAACAATTCTGACGTTGGCTTCGACGGTGCGACCTGTGCAGTATTGAACGGCATTGGTAAGCAATCGGTTGATATCAACCAAGGCGTCGACCGTGCCAAGCCGGAAGATCAAGGCGCTGGCGACCAAGGGTTAATGTTTGGTTACGCCACTAACGAAACTCCGAGCTTAATGCCGGCACCGGTTTACTACGCGCACTTATTAGTGCAGCGTCAGTCGGAATTGCGTCGTAACGGCACCCTGCCTTGGTTGCGCCCCGATGCGAAATCTCAGGTGACAATCAACTGGGAAAGCGGCTCACCAAAAGTCGATGCCGTGGTGCTATCAACTCAACACTCACCGAGCATTTCTTTAGAAGAACTGCGTGCCGAAGTGCTAGAGCACATCATCAAGCCTGTTATACCAGCAGAATGGTTGCATGAAGGTACCTTGTATCACATCAACCCAACCGGCAACTTCGTCATCGGCGGCCCAGTAGGCGATGCCGGTTTAACCGGTCGTAAGATCATTGTGGATACCTACGGCGGTATGGCGCGTCATGGTGGTGGTGCATTCTCTGGTAAAGATCCGTCCAAAGTTGACCGTTCTGCGGCCTACATGGGTCGTTACGTAGCGAAAAACATCGTTGCTGCGGGCTTGGCTGATCGTTGTGAGATTCAGGTGTCGTATGCCATTGGTGTTGCACAGCCGACCTCTATTTCGGTGAACACCTTTGGTACTGGCAAGGTCACCGACACTCAATTGGCAAAGGCGATTCGCGAAGTATTCGACCTGCGTCCATACGCGATTCAAAACCAACTAGAACTGTTGAATCCTATGTACCAGATCACCGCAGCCTATGGTCACTTTGGTCGCGAGCCATTTGAAACCAGCTATACCTATGTCGATCAAGGTGTGAGCAAAACGAAGACCTTCACCGCCTTTACGTGGGAACGTACCGACAAAGTTGATGCGTTAAAAGCCGCAGCGGGCCTATAAGCCTATTACAATTTTTTAGGTCGTCGGCATACCTCGACGACCCATTTTTAAGGACGGTTACTATGACAACCTTTACTGATTATAAAGTGGCTGACATGGCACTGGCCGATTGGGGCCGTAAAGAAATTAAAATCGCCGAAAGCGAAATGCCAGCCCTAATGGCGCTGCGTCGCAAATACAGCGACAGCAAGCCTTTGTCTGGCGCAAAAATTATGGGCTGCATTCACATGACGATTCAAACCGCCGTGCTGATCGAAACACTGATTGAGTTAGGTGCAGAGGTACGCTGGTCTTCATGTAATATTTTCTCAACTCAAGATCACGCCGCTGCCGCTATTGCCGCTGCCAACATTCCTGTGTTTGCTTGGAAAGGCGAAACTGAAGAAGAGTTTTTATGGTGTATCGAACAGACGATTTTGTCTGAAAAAGATGGCAATACCCCTTGGGCTGCCAACATGATTCTGGACGACGGCGGCGACCTGACAGAAATGGTTCACGCTAAATACCCAGCCATGCTGGATAACATCCACGGTATTTCTGAAGAAACCACCACGGGTGTGCATCGTCTGTTAGAGATGATGGCTAAAGGCGAATTGAAAGTGCCTGCGATCAACGTGAACGACGCTGTGACTAAATCGAAAAACGACAACAAGTATGGCTGTCGTCACTCGTTAAACGATGCGATCAAGCGCGGTACTGACCACTTATTAAGCGGTAAAAAAGCCCTAGTGATTGGTTATGGTGACGTGGGTAAAGGTTCGGCTGCTTCATTACGCCAGGAAGGCATGATCGTAAAAGTAACCGAAATCGATCCGATCTGTGCGATGCAAGCGTGTATGGATGGCTACGAAGTGGTTTCGCCTTACATCGATGGTATCAACGCCGGCACCATGGACAGTATCGACACTAACTTACTGGGCAAAACAGATTTATTGGTAACCACCACAGGTAACATCAACGTGTGCGACCAGTTCATGCTGCAAGCCCTGAAAAGCGGCGCGGTCGTATGTAACATCGGTCACTTCGATAACGAAATCGACACTGCGTTTATGCGTAAAAACTGGGAATGGGAAGAGATCAAGCCACAAGTTCACAAAATATATCGTGACAAAGATGCGGACGATCACCTGTTACTGCTATCCGAAGGCCGCTTAGTCAACCTAGGCAACGCCACTGGTCACCCATCACGTATTATGGATGGCTCATTTGCTAACCAAGTACTGGCGCAAATCTATCTGTACGAGCGTAAATTTGCCGACATGATGGAAGCTGAAAAAGCAGAAAGCATCTATGTGAAAGTGCTACCGAAGAAGCTAGATGAAGAAGTAGCAAAAGACATGGTCGAAGGCTTTGGTGGCGTGATCACTAAGCTAACGCCAAAGCAGGCGGAATACATCAAGGTTAAAGTGGATGGCCCGTACAAGCCAGAAGCGTATAAGTACTAAACTGTAATCCGGTTTTTAGTTACGCCATGCTAGAGGGGTGCATAGTAAACGATGCATTCCTCTTTCTATTTATACGCTAGAGCCATAACTTCAGGCTGAAGCAGTTCATTTTTTATCAAGAGCCAAATACATGTCTACTGAACTCTATCTCTGCTCGACGCCATTGCACATCCTAAATGCAGTTGCCATTGCCAGCACCAGGCAAGAGTATGAACATCATATTTGGTTAATTGATCAACCCATCGTCGATAACAACCCTTACTTCGACATCTTAAATAATTGGGATGGCTCGCCCTTTAAACGTGTGAACATATCAGCTGGGCAAATTAAAGGAACAAAAAAGAAATTAGCTAACAGAAAGCTTATTTTTAGCCAGCTAAAATCCTATATCAAAGAAATACACCCTAGTCGCATCTACACTGGTAATGATCGTCGTATTGAATTTCAGTATGCTATGCATTGCTGCGCAAAAGCCAAGCAGCCAGCCTCTGGGATATACATGGATGAAGGCACGTTCACCTATGTGGGTCGCGCAGCATCCTCTAGTTTTTCAGATCAATACGTTGATAATCTACTAAAGAAACTAACCTATGGGTTTTGGTGGAAGAATCCATCAACCATCGGTGGTTCTGAATGGATAACGGAAGTCTATGCAGCATTTCCCCATTTAGTGCATGAAAAATTAAAAGGGAAAAAGATAATCTCACTGCAAGAATATTTTGTAGATAATAATACCTTGGAAGGTTTTTGCGGAAAATTAGTTGAATACTTTGGTGCTAGCAAAGAAAAAGTCAAAACATTAAATGTAGTGATGACACTTCCACATGAGTCAATAATTGAGCTTAAAGCTGGCTACCGCGAAACCATGCTAAGTGTACTTGGTGAATTAAAAACTACTGGTGCTAACATTGGCATTAAATATCACCCAAGAAATAGCAATCCAGATTTGTTAAATGTTACTGGCGATTCTCTCGTTCATCTTATTCCAAACAAAATCCCTTTCGAAGCCATTCTTCCACTGATTTCTAAAAATTCAATTATAGTCGGTGACGTATCCTCGACACTAATTAACACACGCTGGCTAAGAACGGATGCTAAAATAATCTCTATTGAAAATGATAGTCTACCCGCATCAGAAGCATTCCTAACTTTTTTTGAAAAAATAGGTGTAAAAACACTGAAGATAAACCAAGCATTGGATAACCTAAGAGAACTAATCAATTATCGGTGATAATATGTAAATTAATCGTTCATGAGTATCAAGAAATCGCATCGTTTATTACGTGAATGATACGTTTTACAAGTTTGAGTGACGCCAATTACAACTTGCCCTAACAAAAGAGCAACTCGGCAGTCGAGATCAGAAATTAAGACCATCGAACGAGATGATACAGTATATAAATATCACAAACTTCTGATTAATAATCGAGACTCCTCTATACAAAAGCTCATTTCATCATTAATGTACTAACTTCTATTTCATCCCTTATTAACAAAGGCTATTGCTATGCACCTTACAATGAATCTTCTCATTAAAAATGAAGCCGATATTATTTCTGAGAATATTCATACTCACTCTTATCTTGGTGTGGATAGCTTCATAGTAATGGATAATGGATCAACGGATGGAACCCGAGAAATTGTAGCCGATCTCGCGAAGACTTATAGAATCACCTTAATCGACAGACCGGCAATGGACTATCAACAAAGCAATTGGAAAACCGAAATGGCCCATATTGCGCGTACTCAGCATAAAGCTGATTGGATTATTGCTAACGATGCCGACGAATTCTGGATTCCTAAATCAGGAAGTTTAAAGGATGAGCTGAGTAAAACCGGCTCAATTATCAGCTGCACGCGTAAAAATGTCTTATACGAACAAGATGCTTTTGAACAGGCTTTACCCTTCTACACTCAATCTCATTGTATTCAATTTCCAATTAACTATATCAAGGGTACAGAAAAAAGAAGCGACCATATGTCCATCATGATGGGGAATATCAACGGAAAAGTAATAGTCCGCACCTTAGGCTTACTGCGCGTAAAAGGCGGCAATCACAGAGCTTGGCACGCTTGGGGTTGGTTAAATCAGCGCTATAGCGAGAACATTACTGTGTATCACTACCCTATTCGCTCCAAACAACATTTTATCGACAATATTGAGCATAGAGCACGATTACTTGAAAGTGGTGTAACCAAAATGGGTGATCACTACCGTCGTTGGGTTAGACTATTGCAAGAAGGAAAAATAGAAGAGGAACTTCAGCGCCTAGTTTTAACACCTGAATATCGAGATGTACTGCTAAATCTTGGGGTTATCGTCAATGACCAGCACCCTAATGAAATTATCTCCAAAGCTCTAGGCTAACGTCCGATGGCGTTCAATCCAAGCGACAAGAAAGCAGTTGCTAATGACAAAGTAACCTACTCCTAATTTTAATGACAAGAAGCTTTCACTCAAGCCAAATATAAAAAAACCAGTAACTATCGTAATGCCGATAAGCGCGTGATAATAAAACTTAGGTGATCGGCAAGCTAAAAAATAGTATCTCAAAAGCCAACCGTATAGAGAAAGTAGGGCAGTAATGCCGACTAACCCTTGCGTAGCAAAAATCCATAAAAGATCGTTGTGGGCATGTTTAAAATGAAGTGTGTCACTTAACACAAGACCATCGGCCACCATCTTAGCTTTCATATCCATAAAGCCAGAATATCCTGCACCAAAAATCGGATGCTGCATTCCCGTTTCCCACGCAACCTTCCAGAACTCTATCCTCAACCCAGCAGAAGTAGCGATGGGGCTGCCATTTAACCAAGTCTTCATAGTGAGTAATAATTCACCTAAGCGCTGACCTTTGTCTATCAGAAGCACGAAGCTTAAGAAGGTTAATGTGAGACCTAAACTTATCCAAAAATACACTTTTGGAATAATAGACAGGTAACTAAGTATCGTGACAATCAGCATGAATAATGAGAAATATAACCAGCCTCCACGAGTTTCTGACCATATAGATGCAAGTATTCCAAGAAATAAGCCAATAAATAAAAGAAGAGCATTTAGCCATTTTTTTTTCTGAATAAAATAACCTACAACCCAAAAACAAAAAATTCCTGAGAGTAAAGATAAATTACCAAAAAAAATTGGCGCACCATGTTCAATACTACCACGAGTCCCTCTAGTTGTTATTTCTGAGAAGACAACATATGTACTACCAAGTAATGAAATAGCTATAATTAATAGCATCCATCTAGAACTGGGACGAGTGCTCAATACAACGCCCATTGCACCAATAGAAAGTAAATAAATCCAATGTGGACGAAATGCATTTGAACTTAAATCATTAGAAAAACCATAACTTACAAATGAAGAAATGAATAAAAAAACAAACAAAAGAACCAATGTCTTTACACAACGTGCCTCACCGTTTAGAAAAATATGCCCACCAAAAGGTAGCAAGATAAAAACTAAGTAGGATAACATCGATTGAGATGAACGAATATCTGCATGACACAATATAAAGGCAGACGACAATAAAACCACTCCAATATAAGCCATAACCCTATATACAGCAGTTTCAGAAAATAATTTATAATCAAGCAACCTTGTTATCCTTTTTTATGCTTTTAACTATACGATTCCATATAAATTCAGCATGAATAACATCTGGATTTCTCCAATGACCAATCACATAATAATCATCAATTAAATATTGAAGAAATCTCTTTTGCCGCATAGGTACTAAGTTATTAGGAGACATAATGCATTTATACAAACTATCGATATCAGTAGCCGATAAAGTTACACCGGATATGTTATAAAATGCTCTGCCTAGAGAGATAACGATCTTATTCAACAACAAAGATTCAAGTCCAACGCTTGAATTGATAGTTACCACTAACATACTTTTTTCAATCAACTCTTGTGTTGAAATATCGAAAAACTGAATCCTAGGATGCCTATCGTAAAGATTGTCATAACTAATTTCCGAACTAGGATGTTCCTTTATAACAATGCTTACATCTTCAGGTAATCGATTTATAAGATCTAATGCTATTGTAAAAAAATCACTCATATTTTTAACCCAAGGAGAATGGGAAACAATCTGAGTATCAGTATCTACTTGAAATGGAAAAAATATAAATTTTGAAGGCAATGTTTTTTCCACTTCAGGATGTACATCATTCTTTTTTGGTTCACGCACTGTTAGTCGATCAGGAAGACTATTTTCGTATCTGGGACAATAGGAATCATAAAATTCAGCATCGCGAGGGACGCTATTATTTTCATTTATTCCTCGAAAATCAATCGTTGTGGTATTTGGCAAGCCACCATTTTCGAAATATATGATTTTACTGCTATATAATTTTGCAGCCAATTGAATCATTAACTGGCGCCACTTATCATCACTCCATATAGCAACATACACATAAGAGTGCTTACGTAAATAGGTAGATATAGTTAAAAATAACAAAAACGCTTGAATAAAATAACTTAAAAATAAGACATAACGACTTAAGTAAGATCGACTTGGATTCTCTCGATGTTTAGTTTTAAGCCGCAGAGCTGCTGCCGAACGAATAGCATGAAATACGGATCTATTTATAGGCCAGCAACGGATATTGATGGCGAAACGCTTTTTGGCATGAATAGTGTGGACTTTTAATGATGCTGGAGCAGCATTAGCGAGATAAGAAAAGTAATTATACTGATGTCTATTCACTCCCACGAACAATACATCACCTAATTGCACAGTGCGTTGGGCACTCACATTCTTCCCCTACATATCAACAGAAATATTATTTACACTCCAGAGAGCAATTCTACCTCAACCCTCTCAAGGTCGGGAATCATAGCATTATCGCCTTCTACCGTAACCGCCATCCCGTCGAATGTTCCCATGTTCATTGCATCCACTTGCTGAATTTCGTCTTTATGAACGTGCATCAACTTCGGGATGCCTTGCACAAGGATAGCGTAAAACGGCATATCCGCATGGGAGCCAACGCCATTGACGATAATAAAGCGGGCATTTGGGTTAGGTGCTGGAGCACTGTGGTTATTAAGCATTTCATAACAAATCGCCGGCACTAGAGTGCCGCGCCAGTCTATTCGCCCTAGCATCCAGTCAGCACTTGAGTTGGTCGTTAGTAAATGTGAGAACGGAATAACTTCCGCAACACTGACGTTCGGTAGCAGTAGATGCTTATCTTTGAGTGGCACCAGCAGGCAGTCTACTTGGGTGTTTTTTTCCACTGTGGTTGTTACGACTTGTGTCATGAGTTTCTATCCAATGTTGTTTTACGCTCTGCACCAACTGTAACGCTAGCTGGTAGGGCGTTCCTATAAATGTCACGCGTCCGGTGCCGATTGCACTTTCTGGCATGGAGCTATTGGCACAATCTTCGGGGGTTTGTGCCCAAATATTGTTGCAGCCGTTTAAGCCTAATATCGCTTCGGAGCCATCACTGCCCATGCCACTAAATAGAATGCAATTAAACCTGTGCTGATAGTGGGCGTGTACATTGATCAATACTTGATCGATGGAAGGGCCATAAGGGCCTGGCCAAGCTTTGCCGAGTGATTGACATACGCCATTCGCCAATATTTGAAATTCGTTTTCAATCGGTGCGACTAAAACATCACTAATTTGCAATTGCTGGCCATTTTCAAAGTTACGCACTTTATATTGGCCATGACGGCCAACGGCAGAACATAATGCGTGTTCAAAACGCGGGTCGATATGTTGCGCATAAACAAACGCAATCGGTAACCCGCTCGGTAAGGCATCTAAAAACTGCTTCACGGCTTCAGGGCCACCCAGTGATGCGCCTAATACCCATATTTGTAGTGGCTCTTGCAAGTTTATATGGGTTAGCACCTCAGGAAGTGGGATCGCAGGTAAAGCAGCAAGGGCTTTGTTCTTGTCTTTCGCGGGCGCTCGATTCATCAAGATATCATCAGCGGTGGCTCCAAGCGCTGGCGCGTGGGTAAGTTCACGCAGCTTGCCAAGTAATCGCTTTTCCCAGCGCAGAAAGGTCGGGCAGCTTTTTTGCGGCGCTCGTTCCATCCCAATTAAAACGGGTATATCGCCATCTAACAGATGTTCGAGCCAATCAAGTGAATCACCGTCTTCATAAATATCAACCAGCCATACATCCGTTTTTACGCTGTGCAGTGATAAATCGCCGATGCGTTCGGGTTGCAGATTTAATACTACTTGAAACCCCAACCGCACCAGCGTGTTATTGAGCAGGTGCTGCTGCAGCCGATCATCGGCTATTATGGCAACCCGCGACAATGACATTTAGGCGTCCTCATTCCTCAAAAATGAATTAATGCAGTCTAACAAACGGTCTTCTTGGAACGGCTTACCTAGGTATTCGTTCACACCAATACTCATGGCCCGCTCGCGGTGTTTATCACCAGTACGTGAGGTAATCATGATGATCGGGATGTCTTTTAATCGAGTATCGTGGCGTACGAGAGATGCTACCTCGAAACCATCCATGCGTGGCATTTCGATATCCAGTAGCATCACGTCAGGGCGATGGTCTTGTAAGGTCTCCATGGCGTGTACACCGTCTTTAGCCGTGAACACTTCCATGCCATGGCGTTCAAGTAAGCGAGTGGTTACTTTGCGCACAGTTACCGAGTCATCGACAACCAAGATGCGTGGTAGGCGACGTTCTTGTTCGTGGCGACGTTCTGCTTCTTGCATGTCGAGTGCTTTGGCGCGCTGGTATTCCAAGCTTGATTGGGTACGAATCATGGCCGGCAAATCCAGAATGATAACAACGCTACCATCCCCAAGGATGGTGCCGCCAGAAATCCCCATCACGCTGGCGAATTGCGGCCCTAGGCTTTTTACAACAATTTCGCGCGAACCCAGCAGTGAATCCACTTGTAGGGCGAAAGGCACTGAGCCGCGAATTAACAAGAGTGGTAAGGGCAAATGTTGAGCGGTGATTTTTGGTTGCGCTTCGACATCCAGCATGGCGCCCAAATAATCTAAACGATAGTCGTTGCCAGCGTATTCAAAACGACGCTCACTCGTAGGCTGCTCGTACAAGCTTTGCAGCTCAGCTACAGAAGCGCGGACGATACCTTGAATATTATTCAGAGGTACGGCATACAAATCATCCCCCACACGAACCATCAGTGCGCGGTTTACTGATACGGTAAATGGCAGGCGAATTTCAAACTCAGTACCGATATTGGGATTCGAGCGAATTTCAACACTGCCCCCCATTTGTTTGATTTCGCTGCTAACGACGTCCATACCGACACCGCGACCAGAAATCTGAGTGACGACTTCTGCGGTCGAGAAGCCTGGTTGCAAAATAAATTGCATCACTTCGTTTTCGGTCAGGCGCGCATCTGCTGTGGTCATTCCGCGTTCGATGGCCTTGCGACGGACGGCTTCTAGGTTGATACCTTTGCCGTCATCACGCATGGTAAGAACCACATCGCCACCATCGCGGCGAATGTCAATTTCGATGCTACCTTGCGCATCCTTGCCCGACTGAAGACGCTGTTCTGCGTGCTCAATACCATGGTCCACGGCGTTACGAACCATATGCTCCAACGGCGAGATCATGCGCTCAAGAATGGTACGATCCATTTCGCCTTCGGCGTTATAAACACGCAAATCAACTTGCTTGTTCAGCTCTAGGCTAACCTGACGCACGATGCGACGCAGACGTGGCACCAAACGCTGGAACGGCACCATACGCGTTTTCATCAAGCCTTCTTGTAGCTCGGTATTTACACGGCTTTGTTGCAGCAATAAAGTTTCGGCATCACGGGTTTTATGCGTGAGGGTGTCTTTCAGGTCGATCAAATCCGACGCCGATTCCATTAGCGCTCGCGACAACTGCTGCATCGACGAGTAGCGGTCCATTTCTAACGGATCGAAATCATCATAGTTCGGCCCTTGGCGCTCTTGACGGAATAGCACTTGCGCTTCGGTTTCTTGATCAAGACGACGCAACTGGTCGCGTAAACGCTCCAACGTCATATCCATATCGCCAAGCGTATGCGAGAAGTCGCTGACTTGCTGTTCTAAACGTCCACGACCAATCGCGGTTTCACCGGCGAGGTTAACCAAGTTATCGAGCAGGTCTGCGGAGACTTTAACTAATTCAGTTGGTGCTTTGCGTTGGCTGCTTGCAGGGCTAGCAACCGCTTGGGCGGGTGCTTTTGGCTGCTCACGACGTAATGGCAATACGTTGGAAGCCTTGCTTTCAAGTAGCGGTGTCAAAGACTGTTCCGTGTCTCTACTAGGCGTTGCAAGTCTATTGTCTGAGGCATCCTCTTCCACTGCGGTTACTGATATTTCGCCAGTCACTTCAATTAAGTGATTACCAGAGTCATGGGCAAAAACACCGTCGCTATTTAGCATGGCTGCCAAGGCTTCAATGCGCACAACAATAGCGTCATGGCGCTGGTAAGCGTGTTTAAAGAAAGCGTCATCACAACGGGCATTGCGATCTAATGCTTTTTGAATATCCGACTCAAATTCATGCGCAAGATCGCCGATATCCTTTAACCCAGAAAGACGCGCGCCGCCTTTTAGGGTGTGCAGTACACGTTGCGCTTCATCAGCCCCAGCTCGAGAATCGGGTTCTTGCTCCCATTGGTGAAGAGCTCGGTCCAATGCGTCTTGTAATTCGCCCGCTTCGTCTAAGAAGATTTCAAGGATTTCACGGTCGGCATCATCTACCGATTCTGAGTGCACGACATCCATCATCATCGGTTGCGCTGCAGACTCGTCAAATGCTTGTGACCTAGGCGGGGTCAAATAACGATGAATTTCGTCGATCAAGTCTGCGGCATCGTCGGGTAAGTCGCCACGACGCACTGCTTGCAACTGTTCAGCAAGGGTATCGTGGGCACGTTGTAATAATGGGAATGTCGCTTCGTCGCGCTCAATAATTCCATCATTTAAACGTTCGTACAGTGTTTCTAATTCATGACATAGAGCCGCAATTTCTGGCAGCTCTGCCATGCGTGCGCCACCTTTCATGGTGTGTAATTCGCGCTGCAATTGTGCGACTGGTAACAAGTTATCCGGCGACTGCTGCCAATTGTGTAAGACAGATTCTATCGTTTCTGATATTTCGTCGGTTTCTTCCAAGAAAATATCGAGAATAAGGTCATCATCGTCTTCTTCGCGATCAACCTGTGCTTCCGTACTAGTGACTTCAGATTCATTTTTGCTAGCGCTCTCGTCGAACTCAAAATCGTCAGATGGAACAAACGATGGTGTTGTGATGACATTGAGCGGCCATTCATGCAAACGGCTCAGTGTTTCGATTGCTGCAGGAATATCTTGGCCAGCCGCCAAGCAATCCATCATGCCCAATAATTCTTCATGAGCATTGGTGGCAAAATCAATCAGCTCTTCAGATGGTGGAATATCCTGTTCGCGAATGTTGCTATAAAAGTCTTCTAAGCCCTCTGCGAGGGCTTGTACCATAGGTAATTCCGCTTCTTGAGCACCTTGCGCGACAGAGCCTAGGTCATCAATCATTGTCGATAAGATCGCAGCATCGGCAGTGATCTGCCAACGCTGCAGTAGGTCTTCGGCCTCCAACAACGAATCCATACCACCCGATAAGAAACGTGCAATAGCTTCAGGGTTTGGTATCTGTAAATTCTGTTCTTCTTGCAAAGGTTTAAGCAGTGTTTGCTCTAGCTTTCGCAGGTGCTTTTGCAGCTTTTTCGCACCGTCAATGCTAGTTAATGTTGCTAATTGCTCAGGGGTTAACACACTGCGTAAAACCGCTTCACCTTGCTCTAAGACATCGATTAAGGCCGTGCAATTCTTTGCCTGGTAAGCGCGTAATTCCTTAACTAAATGCTCCATGGGCGACGCAATATCGGCAAACGCGGTTAAGCCTGCCATGTGCGCACTGCCCTTCAAGGTATGGAGAGCACGTTGAAGATCATCACTGATTGGATTTAAAAAATCGCTATCCCACGAGTCGCGAATAAAGGAATTTACTGTTGCTAAGTGGACGTCTGCTTCACCGATAAAGATATCGATCAGCGCTAAATCGTCTTCATCTAGCTCTCTCGCAGGAGCATCGACGACAAACTCTTCGAACTCGCCATCGTCGGTTTCGGTTTCATCAGCCACATCAACCGTGGCAATAGCTCCCGCAATAGGCAAATCACTAACGGCTTCGCCTTTGGCGATTGCAAAAGCGCAATCCATCAAAGGTTGCGGATCGACGGAGGGCGCTTGCCGCAAGCGGAAATCTTCAACTAAGCCCGGTAGCAAGGTAATCACGTGATCAACCAAGGCTAACAATGGCGCAGAAATTTCGATCGTTTCGTCCAATACACGATTGAACATATTTTCAATCGACCAAGATAATTCGCCAATGTCCATGGCGCGAACCATACGACCACTGCCTTTGAGGGTGTGGAAAGCGCGACGTACTGTACTTAGCGCTTCTTGATCATCATTATGCGCACGGAATGTAGGCCAATTGTCGTTTAAGGTTTCAATAACTTCTTCGGCTTCTTCCAAAAAGACTTCAATGATTTCATCATCAATTAGATCATCGTTGTCATCACTTTCGGCCACTGCCTGTGTTTCCGTCAAAGGTGGCTCAGCATCTGCTTCTGCAACCTCTATTTCCTCAAGCTCAACACTAGCGGTCACTTCAAGAACGGGCGCTAAGTCTTCTAATTCTATTGTTTCTTCGTCGTTATCAACATCTGTACTGAACGCATCCTTGTCGGCATCCTTGTCGGCATTCAATGCGTCATTAAATGATGTCACTTCAATGCTGCCCTCAACGCCATTAGAGGGGGTGAGAATGTCATTTAATAATTCACTGCCAGCATCTTCCGTCGAATCGCCGCTACGCACTATGTCCGCAGACAACATTAAATGACCCAGCGTATTCTCAACGCGAGTCAGTAATTGTCCATCGGTGCCTTCGGCGACGTTGGCATAACGCTCAAGATAGTATTCGGTTCCACTTAATACTTCGGCCAACAAATCCATCAACGGCCAATCTTGTTTTGGCGAATCAACCAGCAGCGCTTGTTCAACAAAGGTCGCCAAATCGGCCAACACCGCTGCAACTCGAGGCAGGGGTATCATATTGATTGAGCCTTCGGTGCTGTGCAGCAAGCTAGGAACTGCAGACAATTCTGCTGGCGACCATTGATGCGCAATGAAAGAAACAATTGCATCTTTAATCTGTTCGATAACATTGCGAGCTTCACGCAGTACGGCTTTTTGCGCATCCGTCATAGCACTATCACTCGATGTGCTATTTAAGTCGCCCGCACGCCGCATACCGCTCAATGTTGCTTCGACGTAAAGCAAGGCTCCAGCAACATCCAGCAAAGCATCGTCACTGGCGTCACCATTTTCAAGTAAAGCAACGACGGCTTGCTCTTGTTCCTGCATTACCTTACGTGGCATACCTAAACCAAGCATGCCCATCGTATCGGCAATGTGCTTGATACTGACACGAACATCATTAAGCACAGGCACACGCTCTTGTGAACCGCGCACCAATAAATCTAAACGTTCTTTAATGGCATTAATTTCATCAATCAACGCGGTTAACGCGCTGCTAATCGCATCTGAACTTGGGCCTGAGAAGGCATCGCGCTCATGCTGTAGCTCGTCTTCCGTTGGCAAAGAATCATCTAGTTCAAAACGCTTCTGCACCAAACGAATGGCATCGCCGCGAGCGTCTGTGCGGGCCACATAAAACAATAAATTCTTTAATAAATCGTCAGCCGGTGGTCGGTTGAGTGCAGACGCACCCTCATCGACGGCCTGCTTCAAGACTTGGTCTAACTGGCGCAACAGAACCTTGGCACTCTTCGGCAAATTATCCTGGCGCATTAACCATTCGCTAAATGCCAGAGCAGGCAACCAGATAACACCTTGCGGCGTTCCGCCTAGCGCTTTATTTAAACGCGCAAATAATTTATTCAGATAATGACGCGCAAGTTCTGGCTCACGATTTTGTAATAAATGCAAAGTCGCAGCCTGCATCATTTGCCGAGTTTTACGCAGCCATTGTGAAAAGTTACCGGCCTCAAATGCAGCTAACTGCTCGGCCGATAGCGTAGGATTGTGCTCAATAACTGGCGAAAATAAGGAGGTTTCAGACAGGAAGTTTTCACCGCGAGTGGAGCGCAGTTCATTCAAAATGGGCAACAAAACAACCGGTAAGTCACGACGACCAACTTTAACGTGCTCAAGGTAGTGCGGCAGTTGAATAATCGCCTGCATCAATACTTCTAAGCCGTCTTGTTCATGACTGAGTGCACCAGAGGCTAGGTCCCTTGCTACGGCTTCCATTTCTTCGGCCAGCAGTGCAGCGCCATAGAATTCGACCATCTGCAGTGTACCATGCACTTGATGCAAGTAACTCAGACAGAAATTCAAACGGCTCTTATCTTGGGGTTGCTCTACATACAGCTCTAACGCTTGCTGCGCTTGTTGCAGAGTTTCTTTGATTTCCCCTTTTACCCATTCTAGGGCGATGTAGTCCTGACTCATCGCCTTGCGCTCTCCCATGACGAGTTCGATTGCTTGCGCACAAAGGCCGATACGCGGCTGCTATGTACTTGTTCTAATAACGGATGTTGCCAGTCCACCATTTCCCCCAGACCGATGACCAATAAGCCACCGGGAGCAAGGCGCTGAGCCAGCGCATCAAGAATGTCACGTCGCCGCCAGCGACGAAAGTAAATCAGCACGTTTTGACAGTAGATAATGTGCTGAGATTGCAGCGGACAGCTCTTGAGATTAAGAATATTGACCTGACTGAAACAGCAACGCACGCGCAACCGTTCAGCGATCTGAAATTTTTTCGCATTTTGACCGGCAATCACATGATCACGATACTGTTCAGGAATTCGCTCTAACGCGCGAATGGAGTAAACGCCAGCCTGAGCCTTACGCAAAACGATGGTTGATATATCCGTCCCCATAATGGCGTAACGCCCACCAAAGGGTTCTAATAAACGCTCTGCTAACATCGACAAACTGTACGCCTCTTCTCCAGAAGAACAGCCCACACTCCACAAACCAACCGTATGGCCCGACTGTTGCAGGCTGGGCGCGTGGGTTTGTAAGTATTCCTCAACCAGTGCAAAGGCATCGGGATCACGAAAAAAACGCGTTTCTTGTACGGTTAAACGATCAACCAAGACGCTCCATTCCATTGCACCAGTCGGGCCATCCAGCAGCATCTGATAGTAGGCATCATAATCTCGATAACCGACTTCGAGCATGCGTAAACCAAGGCTCGTCTGCAAAAATGAACGGCGCTGAATCGGTAGGCACATACCCGTTCGCTCTTCTAACAATCTTTGCCAGAGAATGAATTGTTGGTCATTCAATTCAGGAACTGTGCTCAGACCTGTCGCGCGTAACGGCTGATTCATAAGCGCTCATCCGCCGCTAAAAGCGCGTTACAGCGCTTCTCGCTCGCCCAAGTCAAAGTCGGAAGCCTCTGGCAGCTTAAAGCCTGCCACTGATTCACGTAACATGTTCGCCATTTCAGCAAGGTTACCAATCGAACGTGCCGTGGCCGTGGTACCTGCCGACGTTTGCGAGGTAATCTCTTGAATGACGTTCATCGTATTCGAAATATGACCTGCCGACGAAGCCTGCTGACGCGCTGCGTTAGAGATGTTTTGAATCAATTCCGCAAGGTTCTTCGATACCGTTTCAATTTCCTCCAGAGCAACACCCGCATCCTGCGCTAAGCGTGCACCACGTACCACTTCTGTCGTGGTTTGTTCCATAGAAATAACGGCTTCGTTGGTGTCATTCTGAATCGTTTTAACCAGAGCCTCAATCTGCTTGGTTGCCGCCGCTGAACGTTCTGCCAGACGCTGAACTTCGTCTGCAACCACCGCGAAGCCGCGACCCGCATCACCCGCCATCGATGCCTGAATAGCAGCGTTCAAGGATAGAATGTTGGTTTGGTCAGCAATATCGGTAATCAAAGAGATGATGTCACCAATTTCTTGTGACGATTCACCCAGACGCTTAATACGTTTAGACGTTTCTTGAATCTGCTCACGGATGTTATCCATGCCGTTAATGGTCGCTTGTACCACTTCGGCACCTTTATTTGCGATCGCAACCGACCGCTCCGCAACCGCAGAGGATTCCGAGGCGTTCGCCGATACTTGGTCAATCGACACGGCCATTTCGCTAATCGCAGCCGATGCACCAGCAATTTCTTGCGCTTGGTGTTCGGATGCTTCAGCTAAATGCATTGCCGTTGCCTGCGTCTCTTGCGCTGCCGATGATACCTGCACCGCTGTTTCGTTAATCGCCGATACCAAGGAGCGCATTTGGTCGATCGCATAGTTAATCGCGTCGGCAATCGCACCGGTGAAATCTTCGGTTACCGTTGCAGAGGCTGTTAAGTCACCATCGGCTAGGTCGGCAATTTCATCCAATAAACGCAAAATCGCAACTTGGTTTTGGTCACTCTGACGTTGCGTTTCCTCTTGATTGCGGCGAGTTTCGCGAATCGATACCACACCCATGGCCACCAAAGACATTAATGCTAAGAAGGCGGCCAAATAACCGATCAACTGTAAAAGCCCACGCTGTGCCGCGTTGTTCTGAATGGTTTCTGTCAGTGTCGATGTTTGTTCTAGCAGGGTTTGGGAGTCGCGGAAGATGCTATCCGATGCTTCACGCACTTGGAATAGTTCTGGCGATGTTTCCAAAATCTCATCCACCGAACCCGATACGAATTCAAACAGCTCAGCAACTTCCGCTAAAGCGTAAATAGCATCTTCGTTGGTTACCTGAGAGATGTTCATGGCAATATTGCCTTGAATCATACCGTTTAATACACGACCAAATAATGAGGCATCTCGACCGAAGGCATCAGCCGCCAGTACCGCATCTTCACCACCTGCAAGCACCTTGTTGACCGAGCGCACAATACGCTCAGCTAACCAAGATTGACGCTGAGCAACCGCAACCTGTCCGGCAGGAGCGCCACTATCAAGTAGTAGCTCTACAATTTGGTCGTACTCAACCTGCAACTGCGGAATCGTTTCTGCCAGCGTTGCCGCAACTTCGTGCAACGACAGAATAATATTTTGTGCGCGAATAATTTGGTCGGCGTTACCCTGTACGGTTTCCCATACACCCTGCACATCCGTCATGGTGGCGACTTCCGCTGCCGGTAAGTTATTCGCTGCATCACCTTTGGTTAAATATGCCCAACGAGTCGCAAACTTGTCACGCGCTTCACGCAATTGACCGAAGGCGTCTTCCTTACCACCCGCTGCTTCCACCGCGTTTTTCGCCAATTCCTGTGACAATACGCGTAACTCACCTGCGTGCTCAATATACTGTTCATCACGATCTGCCAGAATGTTTACCCAGACGGTGATACCTACGAACACCCCCAGAAAAACCACCAGCAGGGCCGCCAGAATACTATTTGCCCGGTTACTGAATGCTGTTGAATTAACGCTACCTGTATTTCCACTCATGCCGTCCTCTCCAACTCACTGCATGCATTTCATTTATATCTACCATCAAAGAAGGCAGGTTTATTCTTGTTTTAACCGAATTTATACGGCGATGTGCAGGAATTCCGGTGATTGAGTTATTCCACTCAATTGAAGTACCGGCCAAACTCGACCATCTCGGTCAAATCCTCTTTCCACAAACATTACCAATGACTCTGGCAGGTCTGTGGCAGGCGCTTCCCGATCAACCGGAAAGGCCTGCATCCCTAGTACAGCATCCACTAACAAACCAACTAAATGATCACCCTGTTCGATCACTAATACCCGTTGACTGCGCCATCCAGTTTTTACCGGTAGGTTAAGCACACCAGCCAGATCCATTACCGAGACCATGCGCCCGCGAACATTGGCAATACCCAGCACCCAACTTTTAACGCCGGGCACTCGAGTGACACGCGGTGGCTGTAATATTTCAACAACCTCCTCCATGTTGGCAACATAAGATTGCCCCGCAAGCATAAAGCCAATACCTCGCCATATTGCTACGCTCTCTACCTGCTGCGGCAATGCCGACGCATTAAGACGACTTTGCTGTTCAATATTTTGCAGGTATTCGAACGGGTGCATCATTCATCAACCGTCCGAACAGCTTCAATTTCAGACAAGAGTCGAGCCTCAGTCACAGGCTTAACCAGATAGCCAGAAGCTCCCTGACGTTTGCCCCAGACGCGATCCGTTTCTTGATCTTTGGTGGTCACTATAATGACGGGAATGTGTTTCGTTTCCGGATTGCGAGTTAATTGACGTGTCGCCTGAAAGCCGTTAAGGCCTGGCATAACGATATCCATCAATACCACATCCGGTTTTTCTTGACGGGCTATAGCCACGCCATCAGCACCGTTTTCTGCATTCAGCACCTCATGGCCATGTTTCTCTAGTACAGAACGGAAAGCTTCCGTCTCAGTTGGAGAATCATCCACTACTAAAATGCGAGCCATGCCTGCTACCTCTTACCTAATTCTGTCGATGTCGAGTTATTTAACGTGCTGACGAATAGAGCCAAGCAGTTCTTCTTTACTGAACGGCTTAGTTAAATATTCATCAGAACCTACGATACGTCCCTTAGCCTTATCGAACAAACCATCTTTACTGGAAAGCATGATGACGGGTGTCGATTTAAATTTAGAATTATTTTTAATCAACGCACACGTTTGATAACCATCCAAACGAGGCATCATAATATCGACAAAAATAATATCCGGATTGGTGTCGGCAATTTTTGCCAACGCATCAAAACCATCTGTCGCTGTAAATACTTCACAACCGACTTTTTTGAGTAAGGTCTCCGCCGTGCGGCGAATCGTCTTACTGTCGTCGATCACCATGACCTTAATATCTTGAAAATTCTCGTCCATAGGGAGGCCTTCACCATCCAATTCTTTGTTTTTTTCGTAGGTGCCCTAGGGCCAGAACGAGTCTTGCCATAAGGTAATTTTATGCGGCCAATCAATGCGATGCGCCACTAAAAATTACCATCCCCAAAGCCGCATAGACATTGCTGAGCACTTTTGTACCATACATTGAGAGGGCAGGCTAGCGGCGGCGGTCGCAAATCTCAGCTACATAAGGACTGAGCATACGGTACACTGGGACACGTATCACAAAATAGAACTCTTTCGGAGCCCATATGAGTATCAAGCTTGGCATTGTCATGGACCCTATCGGGCAGATCAACTTTAAAAAAGATACCTCTCTAGCACTATTAAATGCAGCGCAGGAACGTGGCTGTGAATTGTTTTATATGGAGCAGGCCGATTTATCGATCCAAACGGGCCGAGCATACGGCCGTATGGCACCATTAAAAGTGACAATGAATCCTGAGCATTGGTTTGACCTAGGCGAATACCAAGACCGCTTACTTGCCGATCTCGACATTATTTTAATGCGCAAAGATCCACCATTCGATGGCGAATTTATTTACAGCACTTACATTCTCGAACGTGCCGAACAAGAAGGTGTTCTGGTTGCAAACAAGCCGCAAAGCCTGCGCGATTGCAATGAAAAGGTCTTTGCGACCGCCTTTGCAGATTTAATGTCGCCGACCATAGTGACGCGTCGCGCCGAACGGCTCAAACAGTTCCATCGCGAGCACGGCGACGTTATTTTCAAACCATTAGATGGTATGGGTGGCTCCTCAATCTTTCGCCTACGCCAAGATGACCCGAATGTGAGCGTCATCATCGAAACGCTAACCGATCACGGCCAGCAACAAATCATGGCGCAGCGCTTTATCCCTGACATTACCGCCGGTGATAAACGCATTCTAATGATCGATGGTGAGCCAGTGCCGTACTGCTTAGCTCGTATTCCTGCCGACGGTGAAACCCGTGGCAACCTAGCTGCCGGTGGCCGTGGCGTAACCCAGCCCTTGTCTGATACCGACCGTATAATCGCCGAGAGGATTGGCCCAGAATTGAAAGCTCGCGGTTTGTACTTTGTGGGCTTGGACATCATCGGTAACTACCTGACCGAAATTAATGTCACCAGCCCGACCTGTGTACGCGAAATTAGCCGCGATAGCGGTATTGATGTCGCCACTCAGTTGATTGACGCGTTACTCGCTAAACGTTAACGCAAAAATGCCGCGCAACTAGGCGCGGCCTAGCCTGTCTGATGGTGTGCCTCGGTAGACAAAACGACCCAACAAGCGCAGACTGCAGCAGATTTTTCCCACTGTGATAAGAACAGGTACACCTGCACGCATGGCTGAAACCACCGTGACCAGTACAGACAGACTCACCTTTGCGCTCTTTCTCGCGATATTAGTGCACGCCATGGTCGTTCTGGGTATCAGCTTCCAAGCCAGCGACCGCAGCAGTACAGCGTCAACGCTAGAGATCACGCTCGCCGCTTATAAAAGCGATAAAGCCCCCGAAAAAGCCGACTTCCTCGCCCAAGAAAATCAAGAAGGTAGCGGCACCCTCGATGAAGCAAAAATGCTCACCACCGACGTCGAAGCTATTTTTCACGCCAATGAAATTCGCGACAACCTTGCCAAAGAGCAAATACCGACCGCGCCAAAACAAGATGACGTCACGCGCCAGCAAGTGGTCACTGCCAGCAAGAGCGTTAATCAGCAAGAAATCAGTCGACCCGATGCCACGGTTACGCCAAGCGATTTACCGGAAGGGCCGCAGGAGAGTTTGTTACAACGCAGCTTAGAAATGGCAAGTTTAGAGGCCAAACTTGATCGCCTGCGTCAAACCTATGCCAAACAACCGCGAGTACAGCGCTTAACGGCCGCTTCGACCATGAAAGCCAGCGATGCATATTATGTGAATAGCTGGCGTCACAAGATCGAACAAATGGGGGCGATCAACTATCCGCGCGAAGCCGAAAACTGCTATAACGATTGTCGCTTACGCCTTTTAGTTGCCATCAACCCTAACGGTACAATTAACGAATTGCGCATATTAGAGTCTTCGGGCCGCAAGGTTTTAGATGACGCGGCGTTAAGAATTGTTCGTCTCGCCGCTCCCTTTGCTCCTTTTTCAGAGGAAATGCGCCGCGATATGGATTTGCTCGAAATCATTCGAACTTGGCAGTTTAAAGGCAACCGCTATCTTTCGGGCACGGACTAATGAAAGAAATTAAAAGCCTGCGCAATCATTTGTTAATAGCCATGCCACAACTCAAAGACACTTGGTTTGCGGCTACCGTTACTTATATGTGTGAACACAATCAAGATGGCGCCATGGGTGTGGTACTCAATCGCCCTTTGGATTTAGATTTTGCCGACGTTTGCGACCAACTCGGTATAGCGCGCTTGCCATCCATTAACGCTAAAATTTTGTGTGGCGGCCCCGTCAACCAAGAAAATGGTTTTATCTTGCATCGCGAGCAAAGCAACTGGGAATCCACACTCAATATTACCGAGCAAACGCACCTCACCTCCTCTAAAGATATTCTTGAAGCGATTGCCACAGGCGCAGGTCCTCGACACTATTTACTTGGGCTAGGTTACGCTGGCTGGAGTGCACAACAACTCGATAAAGAGCTGCGCGAAAACTCATGGATTACGTTAGAAGCTACGCCAGAACTGATATTTGAAACGGATATTCATGAGCTCTATAACATCGCTCTGCGCACGCTGGGCATTAGTGCCGAATTTTTAAGCAGTGATGCCGGCCATGCCTGAGGTCATTGTTCCTGAACGCTTTAACAGCTTTATGGGTTTCGACTTTGGTACTCAGCGCATTGGCATTGCGATAGGGCAGCGTATTACCGCCAGTGCCAATCCGTTAGCACCGATCAAAGCGCGCGATGGTGTACCGGACTGGGATTTGTTGCAGCGTATTATCACGGAATGGCAACCGGATGCTTTTATTGTCGGATTACCGCTCAATATGGACGGTAGTGATAGCGAAATGAGCCGTCGTGCGGCAAAATTCGCCAAACGACTAGAGGGGCGCTTTCATCGTCCTGCTTATACCCATGACGAACGCCTGACAAGCTATGAAGCAAAAGGCATCGTTATTGCCGAAGGTGGTAATAGAAACTTCGGCGAGAACTCGGTCGACGGCATTGCTGCCCAACTTATACTAGAAAGCTGGATGATCGCACATCCGCGCGAGCAAGGAGAATCTCGATGAATTTGCCCGATATTGAACAAACGTGTGAATCATTAGGCGAGCAAATCAAAGCCTTCGCCGCTGAGCGTGGCTTAGACGATCCTCTTTTAGTTGGCATTCGCACCGGCGGCGTTTGGGTCGCCCAGCGCCTGCAACAGTACTTAAATCCACACGCAGAGATCAGCGTATTGGATATTAGCTTTTATCGCGATGACTTCACTCGTCACGGCTTGCACCCGCAAGTAAAAGGGTCAGAACTGCCGGACAGCATTGAAGATCGCCACATTATTTTAGTCGATGACGTTATTATGAGCGGCCGCACCATTCGCGCTGCAATGAACGAGTTATTCGATTATGGTCGCCCCGCCAGTATTAGCCTCGTGTGCCTACTGGATATTGGCCGTCGTGAACTGCCAATTCAGCCAGATTTATGCGGTGCAACCATCGCCTTAAACGAAGGTCAATTGATCAAGTTAGGTGGGCCGAACCCGCTGACATTGTCGTTGGCTTAAGCGCATAAGCAACGCCGATCACAACCGAATTTTAACGCTTATTATCTACAACTTATAAAGTAGTGCCCTATGACTACCGATCCCAGCAAGGTTCAGTTGACGGAAGACGGACGCCTGAAACATTTCCTCACCACGGAAGGACTCAGCCGCGAACTGCTTACCGAAATTCTTGATACCGCCGACTCGTTTATCAGTACACAAGAACGTGCGGTAAAAACCGTCCCTCTGTTGCGCGGTAAAACCGTGGTAAACCTGTTCTTTGAAAACAGTACACGTACACGCTCAACCTTTGAGCTAGCGGCCAAGCGTTTATCGGCCGACATCCTAAATTTGGATATCGCCAAGTCGGCAACGGCAAAGGGCGAAACCTTAATGGATACCCTGTGGAATCTAGAGGCCATGTACAGTGATATGTTCGTTGTCCGCCATGCGGATTCTGGGGCCGCTCACTTTATCGCCGAACACGTTACGCCGAACGTGGCTATCATTAATGCCGGTGATGGACGCCACGCACACCCAACCCAAGCCATGCTCGATATGCTCACCATTCGCCGCCACACGGGCAGCATTGAAGGTAAAATCGTCGCCATTGTAGGCGATATTTTGCACTCTCGTGTTGCCCGCTCACAAATTCATGCACTACGCACATTAGGTGCAGCAGAAGTGCGCGTTATTGGCCCCGGCACCTTATTACCACGAGATATTGATGCCTTAGGCGCACGACCGTATTACAACATGAATCAAGGCCTCGCCGATTGCGATGTGGTTATCATGCTGCGCCTGCAAAAAGAGCGTATGCAAAATGCCTTACTGCCGAGCGAAAGTGAATTCTTCAAACTCTATGGTTTAACCGAAGAGAAGTTGGCACTGGCAAAACCCGATGCCATCGTAATGCATCCTGGGCCGATTAATCGCGGCGTGGAAATTGAATCCGCCGTCGCCGATGGCCCGCAATCTGTGATTCTTAACCAAGTTAGTTATGGTATTGCGGTGCGTATGGCGGTCATGGCAATGGCCATGAGTGGTCAACAATCAGCACAAATGATCGACGAGGACAGCGCGCAATGAGATACCTACAGATTGAAAATGCCCGCTTAATCGATCCCGCCAATAATTTAGACAGCGTGACCGAAATCTTTGTCGCTGATGGTCGTATCCAAACCATTGGTCGTCGTCCTATCGCAGGTGAAATCGAAGAGAGCATTGATGCCCAAGGGCAGTGGTTAATCCCTGGGCTTATTGATCTTGGCGGCCACCTACCCGAGCCGGGATACAGCCAAAAGGGGAGTATTGCGAGCGAAACTCGCGCTGCTTGTGCCGGTGGTTTTACGCATATCTGTAGCTTGCCAGACACTAAACCAGTTGCCGACACCGCTGCGGTTATTCAGTTAGTGCTAGAAAAAGCCGCCAAGGCCGGTTTTGCCCGAGTACTGCCTTTAGGTGCTCTTACCCAAGGTTTAGCAGGAGAGCAAATTGCCAACATGGTAACCCTGCAAGAAGCAGGAGCCGTTGCGCTCAGTAACGCTCGTCGCCCAATTAGAGATAACTACGTACTGCGTCGTTTAATGGAATATGCCGCGACCTACGATATCCCGCTATTTTTAACGGCTAATGACGAAGCCTTATCTGCCGGTGGCTGCATGCACGAAGGCCCAACCGCAACACGCATGGGCTTAAGCGGCATTCCAGAAACCGCCGAAACTATCGCCATTGCCCATATTCTTTTACTAATAGAGCAAACTGGCGTGCGCGCACACATTAGCCAAATCAGCTGCGCCCGCAGTGTTGCTATGTTAACCGAAGCTCATCAGCGTGGATTGCCCGTAACGGCAGACACGCCATTAGCTAACTTGCTCTATACCGATGAAGCCGTTGAAGGCTACAACAGCTTATTTAATGTGCAACCACCGTTACGCGGCGAACGTGATCGTCAGACGTTATTGCAGGCGGTTGAACAAGGTCATTTAGCCATCAGCTCAAATCATCAGCCGCACGAAATTGCCGCCAAAAAAGCGCCCTTTGCTGATGCTGAAGCCGGAATGAGCCAATACGACCATTATTTACCCCAAGCGCTTACCTTAGTGCATCGCGGTGAACTCAGTATTGAAGCCCTCATTCGTGCCACCAGCACCACCCCAGCTAATTTACTCGGACTACGTCAACAGTTGACCGAAGGCGCTGACTTTAACGCCTGCCTTGTTGACCCGAATGCAGAGAACGTCGTGACCACACAGTCGCTGCAATCCCGAGGTCGAAATCATCCTGCGCTTGGCCGCACACTAAAAGGACAAGTAAAGCGCGTATTTGTCGACGGTCAGCTGGTGTTTGCTAGCTAAGCCCATAAGCCAAGTAAATCTTACCGCGCGGCTTCACTCTGTCGGTGTTCGCCTATACTGACAGAATGCTCAAGCATGACACTCTTCCCAATACGACGACGATCCAGCACTGGCGTGATGCTTTTTTAGCATTAAACCAAGAACGCTTAGATGCCGCTCGCAGTCAAATGACACAACGCCAGCAAGCGGTTCTCGATGTGCTTGCCGTTTTGCTGCACGCTAATCACCCGCGCTTACCTGGATTTGTAGCCGCCGACACTCCCTGTGGCGTGCGCAGATTCACCCCCAGCATAGCGCAGCGATCAGCATTACATTCGCTCGCTCGTGGCGTGCAACTGCCACGTGATCCGACACTATGCTCGATCCATGCGTTATACCTCATGGGCAGCCTTGGTTCCGTTGCGCAGTCGAGCAATAGCGATCTCGATGTATGGGTCTGCTACGATGAATTACTGCCGCCATCACAATTAGCAGCGCTGAAAAAAAAGTGCCACTTGATCGAACTCTGGGCGGCGCAGCAAAATTGCGAGGTGCACTTCTTCTTGATGAATCTGACGGAGTTCCGCCAAGGTCAGAGTCGCTCCGCCGACGGTGAAGACTGCGGCAGCACCCAGCATTTACTGTTACTCGATGAATTCTATCGCAGCGCCTTATGGCTCGCGGGCGCCTTGCCGCGCTGGTGGGCCATTCCATTAAGTAAAGAAAGCCGCGCGGATTCATACTGGCAGCGCTTGGTCGACAACCATATTGTTAGCGTAGATCAATGGCTCGATATCGGTTCTATTGCCACGATTCCTGCCGCCGAGTTCGTCGGTGCGGGTCTTTGGCAACTCAATAAAGGCCTCGCCAATCCTTATAAGTCATTACTCAAATTGTTACTCACCCGTCATTACGCCAGCCAATACCCGCGCATTCGACCACTGTGTTGGGATTTAAAAGAGCGGGTGCACAATGGCGACGCCAACGTTAAGAGCTGTGATTCCTACCTTCTAATGTTGGGCCGCATCCAGCAGCAGTTGCAACAAGAGGGCAATGCGCAACGAGTAGAGCTAGTACGCCGCGCCTTTTACTACAAGGCCGGTTTAGCGCTTACAAGATTAAATAAAGGTCAGCGAGATGGCTGGCGCGCCCAGGAACTACTCGCACTAACTGAAGAATGGGGGTGGGATAAAAATCAGTTAGTCGCTTTAGATCAACGCCAGCATTGGAGTCCACAGACGGTTAGTCGTGAGCGCAATGCACTGGTGAGTGAAATGTTAAACAGTTATCGCTATTTAGCGATTTTCAGTCAACGTTATGTTTCTCGGATTCATATTCAACCGCACGACCTAAAAGTGTTAGGTAATCGCCTAACGGCTGCCTTTGAAACTCGCCCCGGTAAAATTATTCACATAAACCCAGGAATTCGTAGCGAGTTAGCACAAGAAAAGATCACCCTCAATTTAAAGAATACGCACTGGCAATTGTATCCCGGCCCTTGGCGCACCAACGATAACCAAATACCACTACGCCAATCAGAAAGTCTCGTCGAGCTACTCGCCTTTTCCCGTTACAACGGCTTATTACATGATTACACCCAAATTGCGCTACATCCGCAGCGCAATGCGCTGACACAATATGAATTACGCGAACTACTTAGTGTAATGAAGCAGTTACCGTCACCTAAATTTAACAATAGCGCCCTAACCAAAGAAGCCCACCCGCTGGCGTTACACATATTTGTCAATGCCGGAGTGGATCCGCAACATCAGCTTAGCCGCCGAGGCATGCAAAAAATCAGCAATCGTGATGACTCTCTCGGTTACAGCTCTACACGAGAAAACCTCGTACATACTGCGGATATGCTGAGCATCAATAGCTGGGGGGAATGGCAAGTAAACCGCTATGAGGGGCATGGTGCCATTGCCGAGGTTCTCGCACAGGTACTTGCCCATCGAGACCTAGCACGACAGCAAGGTTGGCCTGCATGGCACGTGCACTGCCACTGCGTTAGCCGTGCTATTGCAATTCGCGAACGCGTCAGCGAATTACTAGCCAATATCACCACACACTTTTTACAACCTCAACCATCGCCCTACTTGCTACAAATAGGCGCAGACTACCACCTGTTAGAAATACGGAAACGGAAATTACATATCGAACATGCAGAATCACCACAAGCCCTGCTGACCCTGCTCGCGCGCCCCAAAAAACGCTACCAAACTTGGCAACTGGATCGGCATGCTTTACCGGATAGTCCGCTACGCTTAATTCTAGAAGAAAGCCGCAGCGGTATTTGGCAAGTGTATTACTGGTGCGATAAAGACTACATTTTCGTCTATGTGTGCGATGAACGTGGTGCCTTATTCTTTCAACAATGGCCAGAAAGTGATTTACGCCAATGGCTAATTCCTTTGCTCAGATTCATGTACCGGCTAGATCAGCGTTGGCAGTATGAACAAAATCGCAGCCATCCACGTCCTATTAAGCTGGCAGAACTGAAACTCAAACCGCTAAGTTACGAGTTCGAATGCGAGCGGCGGCGTATGCCCGACGATGTGCAACTGCCAGCGGCTATTGATCTTCATGCAGTCATCGACCATCAACGACACATGACGTTTTACTGTAATGGACAAGAGTTTCGCCAGTCGATGCACGGCGATCAACTCTTTAGTCATGTCGCCAACCACGTCCGAGAGCTAAGACACAATGCAGTGGCTTATGATTGTCGCTTAACCGATTTAATCTTGGCCGATAATCAGCAGCTAGTAGCGCACCTAACCGTGCGGCAACGCTTGGAAAAGCGCCTATCCGAAACTTTAATTACAACCAATACCTAACCCTATCTCCTAGATATGGGCTTCACTGCAGCGAAAGACATCACTCTCGCTTACCCCCTGAACAAGCGCAGACAGGTTCTGAGATTCCCCGTATAATGCCGCCAATTAGGAGAATCTTTATGCATCTGCGGCCGATTATTGTGTACCTGTTCAGCTTGGGCTTGTTGGCTGGGCTATCAGCCTGTGGGCAGAAAGGCCCCCTTTATCTACCCGACCAAGACCAAGCTAAAATGGAAAATCAGTTTTAATATGTCTGTATTCAATTATAAAAACGGCGTTTTAACCGCTGAAAATGTGTCATTGGCCGCACTCGCCGAGCAGCACGGTACGCCATTGTATGTCTATTCTCGCGCCGCTTTTGAACAACACTTCAGCGCGTATACCGATGCCTTAGGCGAATGGCCAAGCTTGGTCTGCTTCGCGGTAAAATCCAACTCTAACATCGGTGTTCTGAGTGCCTTAGCACGCATCGGTGCTGGCTTCGATATCGTTAGCGAAGGCGAATTAGAACGCGTACTCGCCGCCGGTGGCGAACCCTCTCGTATCGTTTTTTCCGGTGTTGGTAAGCAAGCGCGTGAAATGCAGCGTGCGCTCGACGTTGGCGTTTATTGCTTTAACGTTGAATCAGAAGCTGAATTAGAACGTTTGAACGAAGTCGCCAGTGCCATGGGCAAAACCGCGTCCATTTCTCTACGCGTGAACCCAGACGTCGATGCGCAAACGCATCCGTATATATCGACTGGCCTAAAAGATAATAAGTTCGGCATTGATATCAATGATGCTGCGCGCATTTATCAAAAAGCAGCCTACCTGCCGAGCATCGTCATCAAAGGTGTCGACTGTCATATCGGTAGTCAGCTAACCGAAATTTCGCCATTTTTAGATGCGCTCGATCGAGTGTTAGAACTGGTTGACGACTTAGCAGCGCGTGAAATTCGCATTGAGCATCTCGATCTTGGTGGCGGCCTTGGCGTTCAGTATCACAACGAGAATCCAGCCTCGCCAGCTGAGTACATCGCTGCCATTAAAGAGCGTTTAGGCGATCGCTCCTTTAAACTGATTTTTGAGCCCGGTCGGTCGGTGTCGGCCAATGCCGGTGTATTTTTAACACGCGTTGAATATTTAAAACTGAACGATCATAAAAATTTCGCCATCATCGACGGCGCAATGAACGATTTGATTCGCCCAGCCCTTTACAGTGCATGGCAAGCAATTGTTCCAGTCAATGAAACCTCAGATGAGCCGGTGCGCACCTACGACCTTGTGGGCCCAGTGTGCGAAACCGGTGACTTTTTAGGTAAAAACCGCGATCTTGCGCTCAAACAAGGCGATCTATTGGCGGTTATGTCCGCTGGTGCATACGGTTTTGTGATGGCGTCCAACTACAACAGTCGTGGTCGCCCAGCAGAAATCATGGTCGATGGTGAGCAAGCCTATGTTGTGCGCGAGCGCGAAAATATTGCATCCTTGTTTAACAACGAATTCTGCTTGCCTAGATAATTAGGGTTATAGGAAATAACGTTATGTGGCTGAAGTTCAGCAAAATGCACGGTTTGGGCAACGATTTTGTCGTCGTCGATCTAGTCACTCAGAGTGGTTTTATTCACCCCAAGCGTGTGCGCGAACTTGCTCATCGCAATTTTGGCATTGGCTTTGATCAGCTTCTCATTGTTGAGCAGCCTTCTCGTCCTGATGTCGACTTTAAATACCGCATTTTTAATGCCGATGGCAGCGAAGTAGAAAACTGCGGTAATGGCGCGCGCTGTTTTGCGCGGTTTGTTTATGATCAACACTTAACCGGCAAGCGCACCATTCGGGTCGAAACCGCGAACGGCATTATAGAGTTAAAGCTAACCGGCGATAACCAAGTGGTCGTCGATATGGGCAAACCTATTTTAACGCCCACAGACATTCCATTTAACGCCGACCAATTTGCCACCGAATATACCATCAAGGTAGACGGTATTGGCGCAGTCAATATCGGCGCCGTATCGATGGGCAATCCTCATGCTGTATTGTGCGTCGATAATGTTGATACCGCCCCCGTAGAAACATGGGGTCCAGCCATTGAAATGTGTCCGCTGTTTCCGCGCAAAGTGAACGTCGGTTTTATGCAGATCATTGATGAGCATCATATTCGCTTACGGGTATTTGAACGCGGTTCGGGTGAAACCTTGGCCTGTGGCACTGGTGCTTGTGCGGCGGTGGTTTCAGGTCAATTACGTGGCTGGTTAAAACCCGGTGTCACCGTTAGCTTGCCAGGTGGCGATCTATTTATTGAGTGGGATGGTGAGAATTCAGTCAAAATGACAGGGCCTGCCAGTACCGTTTTTGAAGGGCGTGTAAACGTTTAAGGAATAAGAATATGAGTCAGTTACCGCGCTTAACTGAAGCCGATGTGGTGCAATTTTTAGAAGATCATCCAGAATTCTTTATTGGTAAAGACGCTCTACTATCTGACATGCGCATCCCACATAATAGTGGCCCAGCCACCAGCTTGGTTGAACGTCAGTTAGCGGTACATCGCGAACGAAATGTTGAACTACGCCAACGTCTATCCGATCTATTGGAAAATGCTCGGCGCAACGACCAGTTGTTCGAAAAAAGTCGGCGCTTGGTGCTGGCGTTAGTCGAAGCTGAAAATTGGGTGGGTATTCAGGCAGCACTCGACGACTCATTGCGCAAAGACTTTGGCGTCGATGCTTGGGCTATGCTGCATTTTACTGAACGCCAATTAGAAAAACCTCTCATTGCCATTCACAGCACAGAAAGACAACGGACAACCCACCGCCTGTTTAAAGGCCATCGGGCGCTCTGCGGGCAGTTACCCGCTAAGGATATTGCCATGCTACTGGGCGTTGATAGCAGTGATGCTAAATCGCTGGCCTCCGCGCAAATTCGTGGACGCGACAACAATGGCGTACTCACCATTGCCAGTAAAAACCCAAATGACTATCGCAGCTCGATGGATACCTTGTTTCTCGACTATATCGCCGATGTATTAGCGTTGCGGTTACCGCAAATACCCGTTGGCTGAGGATTTTTTATGGCTATTCGTTTACTGACTTTGGATCTCGATAATACGCTCTGGGCGGTTGAACCTATCATTGTCGAAGCGGAAGCTGCCATGTATGCATGGATTGAGCAAAACTGTCCTGGCACCTCCCAACTCTATAGTCCGGAAGGACTGCGACAATACAAAGCCGAACTGGCCGAATGTTATCCGTCGATGCGCCATCAAATATCCAAGTTGCGCTACGAAACCTTGCGCCGTGCCTTTATGCAGGCCGGTATTAGCCATGATGAAGCCGTTACGCTGGCCGATGAGGCCTTTGCGGTTTTTCGTCAAGCTCGCAACCGCGTCACTTTGTTTGATGATGCCCTACAAACCTTAACTGCTTTAAACAAAGACTTAGCCTTGATCGCCGTCAGTAATGGTAATGCCGATTTAAAACTCATAGGTATTGATCACCTATTCACGCACCACTTTAATGCTGAAACTGTCGGTGCCGCTAAGCCGAGTCCCGATATGTTCCACGCAGCATTGAACGCAGTCGGTGTTGCTGCACACGAGAGTATTCATATTGGTGATCACCCAGTAGAAGACATCGCCACAGCCGCGACGCTGGGTATGAAAACAATTTGGGTTAACGTTAACGAACGCGTTTGGCCTTTAGATCATGTCCGTGCCGATGCAGAAATCACTCATTGGTCGCAATTGGCACAGCAGATCGAACGTCTTGCCGATAGGTAAGTGATTGTTGTTGTAAAACAACACCACCGCTTGCCTTATGGTCATTCGGCATTTCTTGCTCAGCCTCGTTGGTTACTTTTACTTCGGCATGGACCGAATGCTCGGACAACAACCAAACAATCCCCAAAAGCAACAGCGCGATAGCCGCTGGAATTGCATGCATACGACGTCGAAATCGTCGATCATCATTTCGCCGTTGGCTATTTGCATAGATATTCACAACAAAGCCTCCCTGCCGTAATAAAAGAAAAAGCATATACAGTGGGGCCAACGATTGGGAGTGCAATTTCCATAGTGGCCTAATTTGCTACCCTTGTGTGCCAGATGACTCATCCGCACTGGACTTTTCTGACCCACCCATCACGCTTTGGCTTAATTAAATTGGGCGGCTGCCATAACTGGTCTGCGGCTTACGTGGTGGATCACCCATCACGTTATCATCCACGGTTTTAATTTGCCCACCGCGAGCCAAGAATGCCTCCACCTCTGCATTTAATGACTCACGTAGTTTTCGATGCGCTTCAGCAGAGCCAAAACTCACATCAGTCAGCGGCGCTTCGTCCTGTTCATCTTCAGGAGCCAAATCGGTTTCTGATTCGTTATCCAGCTCTTCATCCGGCATCGCCATATTTTCATCTTTTTTAGTAGCCATGCGGCAGTCCTCTCTTGGTAATCACATTCACGACATAACTTATAGCCAAAGATTCAGCCACTGCCACGGTCAGAAAACATTAATTACAAAAAAAATACTAAGGTCAGAAAAAATACAATAAAGATGGGAAAACGCGACCGCTTACCGACGAACGATGGTTTTCTAAACAGGAGGGATTTAGTGCGATAAAAAAAGCCCCGAACAAGTCGGGGCTTTGATCAGCATTATATCGAACTAACGCTTACGAACGACCAGACATAAACTTGATTGCATTCAGGATTTCATCATCAGAACAGTTAGCACAGTTGCCACGCGGAGGCATAGCATTCAGACCATTCAAGGCATTCTTCCACGTTGCATCCAACCCTTTTTCTAAACGAGTATCCCAAGCCGCTTTGTCATCTTTCTTCGGAGCGCCAAGAACGCCGATGCTATGACAGGCTATACATGCACCATTGTATACTTCTTCACCGGTACGCGGCTCTGCTGGCGCTACCGCTGCACCACCGCATTCCGCGCCAACGCATACTTCGCCAACTGGCTTGATGCGTTCATGGATTTTCGCTGCGTTTGCGTCAGTTTCTGCATACGCTTGCGCCATTAATAAAGTGGCAGCAGCCAAGATCAATGCTTTCAGTTGTTTCACGAAGGTGTCCTCATCTAAGCTATCACGGCTTGTAATTTTAAAGTCGGACGCATTATAGCGGTATTTTGTAGGGGATTGAATGATCAGCCATGATCCAGAGCAAAACTTCCTGTATCTGCGTCTGAATTTATACCAATGTTATACTCGACTTCTTTGCTTTCCTGTGGATCACACCATGTCCAGCTTCGCTGCGTTACAGCTCGCTAGTCCAATCCTTAAGGCCTTAGCCGACCTAGGTTACGCTACGCCAACGCCTATTCAAGCCCAAGCAATTCCAGCAATACTTGCCGGCAAAGACGTTTTGGCCGGCGCGCAAACCGGCACAGGAAAAACCGCTGCTTTCGCCTTGCCTCTGTTGACGCGCCTATTAGAAGGACAGCCGGCGGTAGAAGGACAGCCGGCGGTAAGTCAACGCCCTCACGCGCTGATATTGGCCCCAACCCGTGAGCTTGCCGATCAAGTGGCGACCAGTATTCAAGGCTATGCAATCCACACGAAACTAAAAACCTTGGCGGTATATGGTGGGGTCAGCCAACGCCCGCAAACCGATGCTCTAACTCAAGGCGTTGATATCTTAGTGGCAACCCCGGGGCGCTTGCTCGATCTGATCAATCAGCAGGCGTTAGAACTCAGCGCAGTACGCTGGCTTATATTAGATGAAGCAGATCGCATGTTGGATCTTGGCTTTAAGGATGAACTTGTCCGTTTGCTTAAACAGCTACCAAAACAACGCCAAACCCTGTTCTTCTCGGCCACCTTTCCCCAATCCGTCAAAGATTTAGCCTACAGTATGCTCAATCAAGCGGAAGAAATTACCCTTGCCGCCGCCAACGCCACGGTCGATAGCATTGAACAAGTTCTCTACAACATGGACACCAGCAAGAAACGCCCAGCACTGGCTTGGCTCATCGGCTCGGGGAACTGGCAGCAAGTCTTGGTCTTTGTGCGCTCGAAGAAACAAGCCGATGATCTGGCCAGCGAACTGATAAAAGACGGTATCAAATGCGATAGCCTTCATGGTGACAAGAGCCAAGGCGCACGCGCACGCGCTCTCGATGATTTTAAGAACGGTAAGATACGCGCTTTGATAGCCACCGATGTTGCGGCCCGCGGTATCGATATCATTGAATTGCCTTGGGTCGTTAACTACGAGCTGCCATTTAACGCCGAAGACTATGTGCATCGGATTGGCCGCACAGGCCGCGCTGGTCACAGTGGTAAAGCCATTAGCTTTGTTGCACGTAACGAAGAGAATTTATTGGCGGATATCGAGGCTCTAATTAAGCGCCCCCTTCCCACCCAGTGGTTAGTCGGCTTCGAACCTAACTTCGACGATCCTGCCGATAGCGCCAGTCATGGCCGTAACCAACGTAAGCAGCGACAAAAAGCCAAAGCGAAAGCAAAATCTCAAGCCACCTACGGAATAAAAAAACCTCGCTCCTAAGCGCAATAAACAAGGCTTGCATTCGCTGGGGTCGCGGTTAGAGTAAGGGGAATGTTAACAAGGACACAACCTATGAAAATCCAGCCAAGTGCCGTGCTATTAGTGGCTCCTCTTGCGGTGGTACTCAGCGCCTGTACGCTGAAAGTGGCCGCCCCAGAGAAGCCCATCACCATCAACCTAAATGTCAAAATCGAACACGAGGTTCGCATCAAGGTGGAAAAAGACCTCGAGAATTTGTTTGAGTCGGAAGACAATTTATTCTGAGTTTGGAGCATGTGATGAAAATAACACTATTTAAGACCTTACCCTTAATGCTAGCGACCTTGTTATTTAGCATGACCAGCTGGGCACTTGAATTAGATGATGCCAAAGCGAAAGGACTAGTAGGCGAACAACTTAATGGCTATCTCGGTTTAGTAAAAGCTGACAATATGGAAGCTGCCGCCTTAGTCGCTGACATTAATCGTCAGCGTAAAGTGAAGTATCAAGAAATTGCTAACAAGCAAAATACTCAACTCACTAATATCGAAAAAATTGCAGGTGAAAAATTAGTAGAAAAGGCCTCCGAAGACGGCTTCTACTACCTTAATAGCGCTGGCAACTGGGAACGTTAATAGTATGACAACCATAATTATATTAGTGGTTATTGCCTTGGTATTACTTTATATCATCAGCATATACAACCGCTTAGTGACCCTAAAAAATCGCTACGAAAATGCCTTTTCACAAATTGATGTGCAATTAAAGCGTCGTTATGATCTTATTCCCAACTTAGTTGAAACGGCTAAAGCCTATTTAGCTCATGAACGTAATACGCTGGAAGCCGTTATTGCGGCTCGCAACGACGCTGCTGCTGGATTAAAAGCGGCCGCGCAGCAACCAGGCAATGCCAATGCGATGAAGCAACTTTCAGGCGCTGAAGGTGTTCTGGCTGGAGCGATGGGGCGCTTAAATGTGGTCATGGAAGCTTATCCTGATTTAAAGGCTAATCAGAATATGATGCAGGTATCTGAAGAGCTAAGCAGCACAGAAAATAAAGTCGCATTTTCACGCCAAGCCTTTAACGATGCGGTTATGGGCTACAACACCTTCCGCCAAACATTTCCGCCGGTTTTATTTGCGGCCATGTTTGGTCACGGCAGTGATGCTAGCTTATTAGAATTTGAAGATAAGGCTGCTATACAGGCTGCACCGAAAGTAAGTTTTTAATTTATTTTCACTTTTTAATTTAGCGCTCAAGTTCATTTGAGCGCTGCCAATAGCACTGTGACGTATGAATTTTTTCGAGCATCAAGACCACGCACGTCGTCGAACTACTCTACTAAGTCTACTCTTCTTCCTCGCGGTCGCGATGATCGTTATTTTGCTCAATATCGTTTTTATTGTCGCCTTTGCTTGGTCGAGTCAACAACCCATCACCCTTGAATTAATTCAATCTCAGCCAAAAATATGGCTATTAGGAACAGCCGGAGCCATCTTCGTTATTTTAGCGGGTAGCGGCTACAAGTGGTTGGAATTACGCAAAGGAGGGCGACAAGTCGCCGATATGCTCGGCGGTCGAAAAATTCAAGCAAATACACAAGATGGGGACGAACAACAGTTACTCAATGTTGTCGCGGAAATGGCCATCGCCTCATCGATGCCAATACCTGACGTATATGTTCTTGACGACGACAGCATTAACGCCTTTGCCGCAGGACATCAACCTTCTGATGCCATTATTGGGGTAACTCGCGGCTGCATGAAAAAACTGTCTCGAGAGCAATTGCAAGGTGTGATTGCTCACGAGTTCAGCCATATACTGAATGGCGACATGCGTTTGAACATGCAACTCATGGCGTTACTTTTCGGTATTTTATTTATCGGCTTAATTGGCCGGTTACTCATACATTCCTCCTCACGCAGCCGCAACTCGAAAAATAATGCTGGGCCTCTTATCGGCTTAGGCTTAATGGTTATTGGCTACAGCGGAGTCTTTTTTGGCAGTATTATTCGCGCCGCAGTCTCACGTCAACGCGAGTTCTTAGCCGATGCTTCCGCTGTGCAGTTCACCCGCAATCCCGACGGCATCAGCGGTGCATTAAAAGTCATTGGCTATGGCGCTGGCAGTGATGTACATAATCCTGCCAGTGAGGAAATGGGGCACCTATTTTTCGGTCAGGCATTTAGATCTCGCTTAAATATCTTTGCGACACACCCTCCGCTTGATGAGCGTATTAATCGTTTAGATCCTTCGTGGAACGGCCAATATTTAAAGCCGAGAGTAACGTCAGCTCCTCGGGAAATTCCCTCTCGTAAGAACACACTCGACAGCGCAACTTCTGCACTTATTAGCGGCTTAGCGGGTACTACAAGTGCTGGTCACGCTGAGACTAAAAACCAAGGGGTAAAGCCCGAAAAAAACACCGCCGCCATCTTATCTGAGCGCCAGCGCGCACTGCTAAATTTACAGGCGGCAGCCATTGAGCCAGACAGCGCACGTATACTGGTATTTTCGTTATTAATTGCATCACCGCATAAATTAGTCGCAAGAGAACAGCAAGATTTAGTACGTAAGCAGCATGGCCAAGAATCATTTACAATCTTGCTGCAGCTTTATCCTGAAGTACAAAAACTTTTACCAGGGCAACGCCTACCATTAGTCGAACAATCGCTGACTGCATTAAGAGAAATGTCGCGACAGCAATACGAAACATTTCACACCACGCTGGTACAGCTCGCGCAAGCAGACGGAGAAATTGATTTATTTGAATGGTGTTTATACCGCTTGATATTGCAATATTTAGGGGCGCATTTTAATACAGTTCACCCCGCTAAACCAAAATTCAGCCACGCCGATGCGGTCGCTAGCGAGATCGCGACCGTTATTTCTTACGTCGCCTGTACGGGCCAAGAACACCCTGAATATATCGACAAAGCCTATGCTGCTGGAATGGCTGCTGGTGGATTTTCAGCAAGGAAACGAGATATAGCGCATACCACATCCGGCTCGCTCAACCCATTAAACCGCGCATTAGCAAAATTAACCCAAGCTTACCCTCATATAAAAGGGCGTATTATTAAGGCATTAATGGCAACCATTAATCATGATCGCCACATTAACGAAGATGAACGCGATATGGTTAAAACAATAGCAACCATCTTGGAATCACCAATTCCAAACGAATTAGTCAAGTAATCATTAATGTCAATCTAACTCTCGTAAAACACGCAATGGCGCAACGCTTACCACACGATGCATCAGCACTGTGCCCAGTACAACCAGCACCAGCATAGTCACTGGCAGCAACCATAACCAAAGCCAACCTAAACCCTTGTAGGGAATATCAAGTAACACAGTATATAAACCATAACAAATCGCCTCGCTACCCAGTAATGCCAGTAATCCGGCAACCCCACCCAGTAACGAAAACTCAACCATCTGCGCCTGACGGATGCGACCAGAACTAGCACCTAAGGTACGTAATACGGCGCCTTCGCGTAGTCGTTCTTGAGTGCTACTCATTAAAATAGCGACAGTCACTAATCCGGCTGCTATCAATACAAACGCCAGAATTAATTCAATTGCCAAAGTTAAACGCTGCAACAGCATTTGTATTTGCCCGAGCAAATAACGTGTATCCAGCAAGGTAACACCCGGAAATTCACGAATAAGCTGAGTTAATGCGGCTTGCTTTTCTGTGGGAATATAAAAACTGGTGAGATAGCTGGTTGGTAATGATGCCAAGACATCCGCAGAAAATACCATGTAAAAATTAGGCGCCATACTGCCCCAATCCACAGTACGCAAACTACTAACGGTCGCTTTAAAATTCATGCCTGAAGCACGAAATTCAATCACGTCATTTAATTCAATCCCCAAGCGTTTAGCCAGTTTAGCCTCCACCGATAGTTGCTGGGGTTGGCTCGTCATTAATGTCCAATCCCCCTCTTCTATTTCGTTATTATCGGGCAGCCGATTAAATGTGCTGGAAATTAAATCACGATCAATAGCGCGGTCATCAGCAATGGTTAATTCGGCGACGGATACATCATTGATGCTCACTAAACGCATTGGTACCATAGGATAAAGCGGTTCGGCCCGCAAACCAGCACTGTCGAGTGCGAGACTGAATTTCTCACGTTCATGATCTTGGATATTCATTGCAAAGACATTGGCGGCATCATCGGGCAAGCTTCGCTGCCAATCGGCGAGTAAATCATTACGAACGACACCAATAACAATCATCACAATCAAGGTTAAAGAAAATGCAATGATTTGACCTGCGGTTTGACGACTATTACGGCTTAAATGCTGCCATGCAAAACGCAAAGCCAAGGGCAAATCTATATTTTGTAAACGCCGACGTAATAAACGAATACTCAGATGCAGCATCACCAATAGCAATAGAACTACCAGTGTTCCACCCCCCATCATACCGAGACTAAGCACTACATCCGCAGTAAATAACCAGAGCAGGGTAGTAAGCGCTATTAATGCTAAAGCGGCTAAAAACCAGCCTTGCAAGGGCACTGGCACTAAATCGCGCCGCAATACGCGTAAAGGCGACACCCGAGATAACGGCATTAAATGCGGTAAAGCAAAGCCCAATAAACTAATCAAACCACTACTTAAGCCCAATAACCAAGCACTCCAAGGTGCTGGTGGTAAATCATCCGGCAATAAATCACCTAAGACTGCTATTAATCCTGCTTGTAATAATAGTGCCAAACCGGCACCCACTAGAGTTGCTAGCGCACCTATCCATAATAATTGGCTGGTATAAATAAATAATACTTGGCCTTGCGACAAACCAAATGTACGCATTAAGGCACTAATATCAAAATGCCGCTGAGCATAACGCTGAGCACTAATAGCGACCGCAACACTGGCCAATACAACGGCAAGCAAAGCGGATAACCCAAGATACTGTTTGGCCCGACTTAACGAACCGGCCATCGCCTGATTACCATCACCTAGGGATTCAAATTTTTGATTCGGCTCCAGCGCCAACTCTTGTTCTAAAGAATCTAATGCGTCTTCTCTCCCTGCCAACAATAAGCGGTAACTAATACGACTGCCTGGGCCTAATAAACTGCTGTTTTCTACATCGCGCCAATTCACCATTAAACGCGGTGACAAAGTATAAAAATTACCGCCACGATCAGACTCTTCGGTAATAACACCACTGATGCGTAATTGACCTTCACCCAGCTCGACGCTATCTCCGACCTCGACATTTAATAACGCTAAAAGACGTGCTTCCGCCCATGCCTCTCCGGGTTGCGGACCGTGCACCTGCGGTTCACCTGCTCCATACATTTTAGGGCTAATGGCTAATCGGCCACGTAATGGGTAGCCGTCATCAACCGCCTTAATTGCGGCTAATGCCATCTCCTCACCATGCAGTACAACACTGGGAAATTCCATCGTACGTGCGGTTTTTAAATCTAGGTTTTGCGCCTTAATCTGCCATTCATCCGGTAATTGCGTGGTTGAGGTAATACGGCGATCGGCACCCAATAGATCATTGGCATTCGCTGTCATCGCCAAGTTTAATCGCGCACTGAACAAGGCGATTGCCGTTGTTGCCGTCACAGCCAATATCAATGCAAATAAGATAAGAGTGAGTTCACCGCTGCGGGCTTCGCGCCACAATAAACGCAACGCCAATAGTGTTTGACGAGTTAAAGTCACAGGTATTTCTCCTCCTGCGTTGTCTCGCATAACTCGCCATCGTTCATATACACCTGACGATGACAACGCGCAGCCAATTTAGGATCATGCGTTACCAACACCAAGGTTGTGCCGGAGTCACGATTTAAGGTGAACAATAAATCCTCAATTTGTTGCCCTGTTTTTCGATCTAAGTTGCCCGTTGGTTCATCGGCAAATAAAATTTCTGGTGCTCCGGCGAATGCGCGAGCAATCGCCACTCGTTGCTGTTCACCACCCGATAGCTGACTTGGGTAATGATGCTCGCGCTGCGCCAACCCCACCTCAGCCAATAATTTTTTTGCTTCTTGGCGCGCTGCTTTTACGCAACGAATTTCCAACGGTAACATCACATTTTCTAATGCCGTTAACCCCGGTAATAAGTGAAAATTCTGAAAAACAAAACTGACTCCACGCGCACGTACCGCTGCACGCTGATCTTCATTCAGTTGCGCTAAAGACTCCCCCAATAAAATCACATCACCTGAAGTCGGCCGATCAAGACCCGCCATCAAACCTAATAAGGTTGATTTACCACTGCCGGAAGCGCCGATAATAGCAATTGCATCACCAGCCTTGATCTCTAAGTTAACGCCCCGCAAGATAGTCAGTCCTTGCCCCCCAGTTTCCACCGTTTTGCTAAGTTCACGGACACATAAAGAGGTCACTATGTTGTTGCGATCAACGCCAGTCATAAAACTAGGATTCCTTATTGGCTTACTACTCAATCTGTCATTGCTTGCTTTGCCGAGCCAAGCAGAACCAACCATAGTGGTTGTGGGTGATAGCATTAGTGCCGGATTTGGTGTACCACTGCAACAAGGATGGGTGCATTTATTAGAGCAACAACTGCAACAGCAGGTTCCAGAATTAACAGTGGTTAATGCTGGGGTAAGTGGCGATACCACCAGTGGTGGAGCCAATCGACTCCCTGACCTACTGACGACTTATACACCAGAATTAGTCGTCATAGAGCTAGGCGGCAACGACGGCCTACGTGGTACTCCGGTAACATTAATTCAGCGTAATCTCATTCGTATGATCGAAGCAGCGCAGAGCAGTGGTGCCGATGTGCTGCTTGTCGGCATGCAAATTCCACCCAACTATGGGCCGCGCTACGCTGAAGCATTAAGTCAACTTTATCCAACGTTAGCGGAGCAATACAAGACGATGCTATTGCCATTTGAGCTATTAGCGAAAATCTCTACAGCGCCAGGCATGATGCAAGATGACGGTATTCATCCTGCTACCGCCGCACAGCCATTGTTAGCCGACTTATTGGCACAACCTATCAAAGCTTGGCTAGCAAGTCGCTCCCAATAAACTAACGAGTCAAGCCTGTAATTACTGTGTAGGAATTGCCATCCAAGCCCAAACAAGGTGCCACTAATTTGTCATCAATTTGTATTTATGATGCCGATTAAATTACAATCCACGACACAAATTTTTACCTCGCGTCAGGAGGACGATACGATGAAAAAATCTCTACTTGCATCCGCCGTAGCCATTGCAAGCTTAACCAACGCACCGCAAGCAGCCGCAGAATACGATTACTACGCAACCTACGGTGTGGGCCATACAGATCACGAAATCAGTGATGACTATTTTTATGATGGTGATTACGCCCGTCACAGCTACACCTTAGAAGCATCATTGGGTTACATGATGTCGCAACACCTAGCATTTGAAGCCAACTTAGTTGTGCCTTCTTTTATTCAAGAAGATCGTACCGACGTTACTCAATTTCGCTTAAGCGGTTTGTACTTCTTTGGCGATGATGCTCTAAAGCCGTATTTAACCGCTGCTGCTGGCTATGAAAACAATAGCTCAGACGGCACGAATGATCTTGATGGCAATATTTTGTCGGCGGGTTTAGGTCTGCAATATGATTTTGCGGCACGTTGGTTTGCGCGAGCAGAAACCCGCCTAGACGATTTAGTAAACAAAGATACCGAACAAATGACCTATTTGCTTGAGGTGGGTTATCGCTTTGGTGGTGATAATGAGTATAGCGATAGCACTCCAGCAACTGCAGTACCGATAAGCAAACCGACACCGGCAGTGGTGGCTCCAACGCCGGCTCCGGCGGTTATTGCCCCAGTGGTCGTGGTAAAAGACGACGATAACGATGGCGTTAATAATGCCGCAGACAAGTGCCCAGCAACACCTAGTGGTGTTACTGTCGATGCGACCGGCTGTCCAGCATTCACTGGTAGCCTAAAGGGAGTGAAATTCGAATCAGGCTCTGCGCGTCTTACTCCTGCCAGCCAAGCTATTTTGGATGCAGCAGCAACAGAGCTTAGCCGCTACCCTGATTTAAACATCGAAATTGGCGCTTATACCGATGACCGCGGTAGCGAGGCTTTAAACCAAAACCTAAGCCAGAAACGAGCTGAATCTGTTCGCTCTTACCTTTTAAATAAGGGGATTGCGGCCAACAAACTAACGGCGAAAGGTTACGGCGAAGCAAAACCTATCGCTAGCAACGACAGCGCCGAAGGCCGTGCAGAAAATCGTCGCGTTGAGCTTGTAATCATTAAGTAACAAAGCTTGAAAAAAAGAGGCCAAATTCGGCCTCTTTTTTTTGCTTAATTTAAGCTACAAAGTAATATTTTTAACCCGCCAAGAAGCCACTATCTCATCCATCGACTGGCTCAATGTTAGCCGTGCTATTAATTCTTCGGCATAAAACGCTGTAAATGGAACATGCCAAAAATAAAAACTTGGATAGCATCCAATCGCAGGTTGGTACTTTTCGAGCGGAAGGCGATTAAAAAGAACAAGACTTCTAAAACATGTATACCCGCAACCACTAAGCCAATGGTTGGCAACCATCCCGCCACCCCAGCCCATCCTTGAACCGTAGCCGTGAGCACTAAGGCCCAAAATACTAAAGTTGCTGTTTTATTCATTATGGTAAACATCGAAATCTTCCTCAGTTTTTATTGTATAGGGATACAGCTTGCCTCACAGACATCTTATTGAATAGGTGCAAAAATGCCATCCCATCTATTCCGGTTATGCAGGAACAAGACATTCTTAGCGCTGGCCGTTAGAATAGCCGTCCACCATGGGAGGTTCGCATGTCAGACAATAAAACTACGCACTTCGGTTATAAAACCGTTGCCGTGCACGAGAAACAAGCCAAGGTTGCTGACGTTTTTCATTCTGTTGCGGCTAAATACGATGTCATGAACGATCTTATGTCGTTTGGTGTTCACCGTCTGTGGAAACGAATTACCATTGATATGAGTGGCGCTCGTCCAGGTGATACCGTCTTAGACCTAGCCGGTGGCACAGGTGATTTAACCAAGAAGTTTTCTAAAATAGTGGGGCCACAGGGCAAAGTCGTTCTCGCGGATATCAACTCTTCCATGTTGAATGTCGGCCGTGATCGCCTGACCGACCAAGGCTATATTGGTAATATCGAATACGTTCAGGCCAACGCTGAATGCCTACCGTTCGAAGATAATAAGTTTGACGTCATTACCATCGCTTTTGGATTACGTAATGTCACCGATAAGGATGCTGCCTTACGGTCAATGGCGCGCGTGTTAAAACCCGGCGGTCGTTTATTAGTGCTGGAATTTTCCAAGCCAACCAACCCACTGATGAGTAAGGCCTACGATCTCTATTCCTTTTCAGCCCTGCCTTTTATGGGCAAGCTAGTCACCAACGACTCTGAGAGCTACAAGTATTTAGCCGAATCGATTCGTATGCACCCAGATCAAGAAACGTTAAAGGGCATGATGGAGAGCGCCGGTTTAGTACGTTGCAGCTACCATAATATGACCAGCGGCGTGGTTGCACTGCATCGTGGAATCAAACCTTAATGATTAACGCGGTATTGGGCCAAGCACTCTGTATTCCTGCAGAGCTAGCCATTAATCACATTCTGAAACACGACCCCGCCGCCATTGCAGCACTTGGGCGTCATCAAGGTCGGTTGTTGGGGATTAAGGTTATTGGCGGCACTAATATCACAGTGCGCTTGCTTGATAACGGTATTCAACTCGGCATGAGTAGTGATCATGTGGATACAGAAGTAACCCTCAGTGGCAGCATGAAAGACTTTATCGGCCTTGCTCGCGCAGAAGACAAAGCCAGCGAGCTGATCAATAGCAATATTGATATGGATGGCGATACCGAACTGGCGTTAGCCGTAACTCGTATCGTGCAAAAGCTCGATATTGATTGGGAAGCTGTGATCAGCCCAGTCACTGGCGGCGTTATTGCCCATCAATTGGGCAAAGGGTTTCGCAACCTACTTGGTTGGGGGCGCACGACCAGTGCGACATACCGCCAAGCGGGTAAAGATTATCTCGAAGATGAAGCTCGTTTAATTACACCGGAACCGCTAGCACGCCAGTTTTCCAACGATGTTGATGAATTGCGCTTAGCCACCGACCGACTGAGCGCTCGCATCGCTCAACTGCAACAGCACGCGACGACCAACAAGGAATAAACGTGGCAAACTTCTGGCGCCTTTGGAAAATTCTGTTCGTGTTTACGCGCTACCGTCTCGATGATTTAGTGCCGATGGATCAACTTCCACTCAGCTTGCGCCTACTCTTATGGATTGCACCTTGGCGCTTTTATCCTGCCCCTAAAAACCTCAATCGCGGCGCACGATTACGTTTAGCACTAGAAGCGCTTGGCCCTATTTTCATTAAATTTGGTCAAATACTCTCCACTCGCCCCGACCTGATTCCAGAAGATATCGTTAAAGAGCTGAAGCGCTTACAAGACGACGTTCCGCCGTTTTCCTCCAAAGTGGCTATGACCTTGATCGAAGAGCAGCTAGGACAAAAAATCAGTACATTATTCGCCGAGTTTTCAGCCGAACCATTAGCCTCGGCCTCCATTGCTCAAGTTCACGTCGCCCGTCTTTTTGCTGAAGGCTCAGCAGCAGGAAAAGAGGTCGTAGTAAAAGTCGTTCGTCCGGGCATAGAAAAAACCATCGAACGTGACCTACAACTGCTCGAATTTATGGCCGCTTTAGTTGTGCGTTATTCCGCCGAAGGTCGCCGCCTCAAGCCACAAGAAGTGGTTGAAGACTATCGTCATACCATCTATGGAGAACTGAACCTACAGATCGAAGCCTCCAACGCCACACAATTACGCCGTAATTTTTCCGATTCTGAATTGTTATATTTTCCAGAAGTTTACTGGGAATACACGCGTAAAAAGGTCATGGTTAGCGAACGTATTTTTGGCATTCCCGTTGCCGATGTCGATCAGTTATACGCTCAGAATACCAATATGAAAATATTGGCGGAACGTGGGGTTGAGATCTTTTTCACCCAAGTATTCCGCGATAGTTTCTTTCATGCCGATATGCACCCAGGCAACATCTTTGTCGCGCGCGAGCACCCAGAAAACCCACAATATATCGCCATCGACTGCGGCATTGTTGGCAGCCTGACCGAAGAAGATTTGCACTACCTTGCCATGAACTTATTAGCGTTTTTCAACCAAGATTACCACCAAGTGGCACAACTCCATGTTGATTCTGGCTGGGTTCCACCGTCAACCAAAGTGCATGAATTCGCCGCAGCGATACGCAGTGTGTGTGAACCGATATTTGAAAAACCTCTAGCAGAGATTTCCTTTGGCCAAGTACTGATCCAGCTATTCAGCACAGCTCGACGCTTCAACATGGAAGTTCAGCCACAACTGGTGCTGTTGCAAAAGACACTGCTCAATATTGAAGGATTGGGGCGCCAGTTATACCCAGAGTTAGATCTGTGGAGCACGGCAAAACCGTATCTTGAACGTTGGATGCGTGACCGTTTTGGTCCAAAAGCCGCATGGAAAGAGTTCAAGCGTCAGCTACCAAGCTGGGTGGAAAAAGCACCTCAGATCCCTAGCCTTGTTCATGGAGCGCTATCGCGCCTGAATCATCTAGACGAAAACCAACTGCTAATGCAGCAGCAAATGCGTGAACTCGGCCTTGCGCTAACACAACAGCGACAACAAAAACGACACCAAACGCTAGGAACACTGACCTTGGCCAGTGGCTTATTCGCTTGGTGGCAGGCCTACGCATTAGCCATTCCAGAACTGGCAGGATTAGGGATCACGGGGATTGGTATTGTCTGGTTACTATTGAAAGCTTAGGCAATCCCCAAGAGCTACCCAAAATGCCTACCTTTGCGGTATCCTGCCAACCCCAAAGAAACCCGCGCAGTTGCCGTAAGCAACATAGGGTTTGATAGAAAGGTTTAGCACTATGACATGGCTTGATGCCGTAAAATGGGACGCCGATGGTTTAATTCCGGCGATTGCCCAAGATTATAAAACTGGCCGTATCTTGATGATGGCTTGGATGAATCGCGAAGCCCTAGAGCTGAGCGCACAAGAACAGCGCGCCATCTATTTCTCACGCTCGCGGCAAAAACTGTGGCGTAAAGGTGAAGAATCCGGTCATGTACAAAAGTTGCATGAATTGCGCCTAGATTGCGATGCTGATGTGATCGTGATGATGGTTGAGCAATTGGGTGGAATTGCCTGTCATACTGGACGCGAAAGCTGTTTTTATCGCGTATTTGAAAACAATGAATGGGTTACGGTTGATCCCGTGTTAAAAGACCCGAAAGACATCTACTAGGAGATTCCATGAGCGATGTACTAACCGTCTTGGGCAATATCCTAGAAGAACGTAAAGGCGCATCCGCTGACTCATCTTATGTGGCCAGCTTGTACCACAAAGGCCTAAATAAAATTTTAGAAAAAGTCGGTGAAGAAGCGACCGAAACAATTTTAGCGGCCAAAGATGCTGAGCGCAGCGGCGATAACAGTGATGTGATTTACGAAACCGCCGACCTTTGGTTTCATACCCTAGTCGCACTTGCGCAACTTGGTGAGCGCCCCGAAACCGTCATCAACGAATTAGCGCGGCGTTTTAACATGTCGGGCTTAGAAGAAAAAGCCTCACGCAGAGAGGAGTAAGCCATAATGACAGACTGTATTTTTTGCCAGATCATAGCGGGTTCAATCCCAGCAAATGTCGTTTATGAAGACGACCTAGTAATGGCATTTCACGATATCGCGCCGAAAGCCGATACGCATTTATTGGTCATACCCAAAGAACATGTGGTGAATTTAGACGACTTACGCGCAGAACACGGAAACTTGATGCAGCACTTGTTGTTTTCTATTCCAAAAATTGCGCAGCAACAGCAATTGAACGGCTATCGCACCGTTACCAATACTGGTAAAGGCGGCGGACAAGAAGTCTTCCATATGCATTTTCATATTTTAGCCGGTGCAAAATTACCGGGCTTCTAACCCATTTTAAGGTGAGGTAACGCCATGTTAGGTGGAATCAGTATTTGGCAACTGCTTATCATTTTGGCCATTATCATTATGATTTTTGGCACCAAAAAATTAAAAAATATTGGTGGTGACCTTGGCGGTGCCATCAAAGGCTTTAAAAAAGCCATGAACGAAGAGCCGGAAGAAAAAGATACCAAAACGATCTCGCATAACGACGCCGAGAAAGACGACAGCCTGAAAAAAGATGCTGAATTCAGCAAAACCAAGGATCAGGACAAAGCCTGATGTTTGATATTGGTTTTCTGGAACTGGTGGTCGTCGGGGTTTTGGGGCTATTGGTATTAGGGCCTGAACGCCTACCCAAGGCCGCTCGCACCATTGGCTTGCTTGTGGGTCGCGTGCGCCGTACCGTGAATAATTTCCAAGAAGACCTTGAGCGTCAGGTTCGAATAGAAGAGCTTAAACAAAAATTACGCGACCCTATGGCGACCTTCCTCGACCAAGACGTTACTAATCCGGGGCGGTTACGTAAAGATGTCACTCCAGTGGAAAACAACACCGCCGAAAACCCTGATGCCAACCAACTTGATAAACCGCAAGATAATCCTAAATCGACCGATACGTCTTCATGAACGATCAAGAACAACCCTTAATCAGTCATCTCATCGAATTACGTAATCGGTTACTGCGTTCGGTATTCCTAATTCTCATTATTTTTTTAAGTCTGTTTTACTTCGCCAATGATTTGTATTTAATTTTAGTAAAACCGCTGTCGTCATTAATGCCGGAAGGGGGCCAGATGATAGCAACGGGAATCGCATCGCCATTTCTAGTACCGTTTAAACTCACCTTAGTGTTAGCGGTATTTTTATCAGTGCCGTATTTATTGCACCAAGTTTGGGCCTTCATTTCACCCGGCTTATACCAGCATGAAAAGAAATTTGGCATTCCGCTACTGCTTTCTAGCATCGTTTTATTTTATAGCGGCATCGCCTTCGCGTATTTTGTGGTACTACCACTGGCATTCGGATTTTTTACCGGCGTTGGTCCGGCGGGCATTTCCATCATGCCCGATATCACTAATATTTTAGATTTTATTTTAAAAATATTTTTTGCTTTTGGTATCGCCTTTGAAATTCCAATTGCAACCTTTTTAATGGTACTCAGTGGCATCACTACGGTTGCCGCCCTCAGCGAAAAGCGTCCTTATGTTTTTCTGGGTTGTTTCGTCGTTGGCATGTTGGTAACCCCCCCCGATGTTATATCGCAAACCATTTTAGCGGTACCTATGTGGTTGCTCTTTGAAACAGGCGTTCTAGCATCGCGTTTAATTCGAAAGCCTAGTGACGAACAAGAAACCGAAGAAAGCGCATAATATCTCTTTACTCATCTGGATTTAGCCAAAAATGAACGTGACTCCTAGCACTAGCGGCGTGGTAATCGTGGCCACAACATTCATTGCTAGAAACTGCGGCTGCTGGCCGATTGTTTTGCCGTATTCACTCGCCCCTTTAGCACTCATTAACGTTAACCCCCAAGGTAGCAAGGCGAGCACACTCCAGAGCGGCCAATCGCCACGTCCCACAGCAAAAACAATCACACCAGCAGTAGCAAAACTCAACACACGATACATGCGCACACTGGCGGCAATGCCGTAATGAATTGGAAAATGTTTACGGCCATGCGCCGCATCAGCCTCTAAATCGGGAAATTGGTTCAATAGCAGTAAATTATTAACCAAAAAGAAAGGCACCAGAGCAGCGAGATAGGTGGCCGTATCTAGGCGTTCTGCCAACACTAAAGTTGTTCCAAGCACCATCAATAAACCGAAACTCAACCCCGGAGCAATTAAGCACATCCAAGGTAAACGATTAATTTGCCGTGTATACGTTAAAATAACACCGCCCCCCAAAATACCCAGGGGCAATATTGCCGGCACTCGTAGCGCAAACCAAAAACCAATAGCGGCGACACCCAAGAGCGTCGCTAAAGCGCCCATCAAAACAGCATGTGCAGCATCGGGCCGCGACGGCAATGCACCACTACCACCACTAAAAGGCGTGCGAATAGTGCTGTTATCTAAGCCACTGCGATAGTCCTGATATTCGTTCAACATATTCACACTGATGTGCGCCAATAAGGCTCCGAGCAAAATCAATGCGACATCGACTCCTGAAATACTAGCTCCCAAGCGATAGGCACACGCCACCCCCACTAGGACACACATAGGTGGCAAAATAAGAAAAGGAACTCGCATGGTTTGAATAATGGTCTTCATGAATATTCCTTGCGATACAACGAGCTAAACATAAGGGAGTTTTACCACAAATGACCGTCCACCCATGACCCTATTCAGAACATAGTCACAATTGTTCAGCGGCTTACAACTGAATCATATTAATCAAGTTGATTTTATTCTAATGTGAAATATCACGTGTGAGTTATGATGTGCATCACCTTTGTATTGGAGTGTCTTCGAGTGGACTGGCAGGCCGCGCTTTCTATTCTCATTACCATCGCCGTGCTCGGCAGTTTAATTTTTACTAATATTCGTCCTCATATCGTTATGATGGGCGCTCTCACTATTTATAGTGCTACCGGAATTTTAACGCCTAGCGAAGCACTAGCCGGTTTTAGTAACAGCGGCCTAATCACGGTAGCTGCTATGTTTATGGTGGCTGCTGGCATTCATGCGTCTGGGGGGGTCGACATTCTCGTAAATCGTGTTTTGGGAACACCTAAAACCTTACGTTCAGCCATGCTGCGAATTTACGCACCTGTGGTACTTCTCAGTGGATTTCTGAACAATACACCGGTTGTTGCCACTATGATTCCAGCGATTCATGCTTGGTGTCAGAAAATCGGAATTAGCCCTTCGCGTTTAATGATTCCGCTCAGTTACAGCGCCATTTTGGGCGGAACACTCACCATGATAGGCACGAGCACAAACTTAATTGTCAATGGCCAATATCAAACCCTCACCGGCAGTGATGGCTTTTCATTATTTTTTATTACTCTCGTTGGCGTCCCTGTTGCCATCGCCGGCGGCGCCTTTATGCTACTGTTTTTCCCTTATTTACTGCCTAAGGCCAATCAACAGAAAGAAGCCTTTACCGATTTGCGCGAGTTCACCTTAGAAGTTTCCGTTGCAGTCGATGGCCCTCTCGTTGGCAAAACCGTACAAGAAGCCGGCCTGCGTAATTTACGTCGGGTGTATTTGGTTGAGATTGAGCGCGGCGACACTGTCCTTACTGCTGTCTCTTCAGGGGTAACACTGCAAGGGGGAGATCGCCTTGTCTTTGCAGGTGAAACTCAAGCCATCTCACAATTACTTCGTATTAACGGTATTGTGCCATCGTGCACTCAAGACGAAACCGCTCTGAGTAAATCTCGGCCAGAGCGCTGTTTGGTTGAGGCCGTCGTATCTCCGCATTGCGCAGCCATCGGCCAAGCAATTCGAGATGCCCGTTTCCGCGATCGCTATGGTGCCGTAGTGCTGGCGGTTGCTCGCAATGGTGAACGCATACAAGGCAGTCTAGGTACCATCAAATTACAAGCTGGCGATACATTATTACTTGAGGCTCGTCCGGCGTTTGTTAGTCGTCAACGCTTTAATCGTGACTTTTTATTGATCAGCGATTTAGGTAAAGAAACTCCGCAACATGATCGTGCCTATTTAGCCTGGGGAATTCTGATTGGTGTCGTCGGGGCAGCGGGTTTTGGCTTCATTAATATGCTTGATGCCTCTCTGATTGGCGCTGGATTAATGATCATTACCGGCTGCTTAAACACGAACCAAGCCGAACGCAGCCTAGATCTAACGGTACTCGTTACCATTGCTGCATCATTTGCACTTGGTGCGGCCCTGCAAAAAACCGGCGTGGCCGCTATGCTTGCAGAAAATATCGCGCTGCTCAGCGACTACAAACCTTGGTTAATGCTGATTTTGACCTATGTGACCGTATCGATACTGACGGAAGTCATTACCAACAATGCCGCAGCTGTCCTTATGCTGCCAATTACCTTGGAAATGACCGATAAGCTTGGACTGGCGCATGAACCCTTTGTGTTAGCCATTATGATGGCGGCATCCGCGAGCTTCGCAACCCCGCTTGGCTATCAAACCAATTTGATGGTCTATGGCCCGGGTGGCTATAAATTCCGCGACTTTTTACGCGTTGGCATCCCAATGAATATCTTTGTCGGTACCATTACCATTGCTGTAATTTGGTTACTCTTCCCTTTTAAATAATGTTTCTAATACATGGGCTAAACGCAAAGCTGCTAGTCCAATTCGGCGTTCGAGCAAGGCGCGCTCATCACTTAACTCGTCGCGGCTTAACTCCAGTGGTGAATCTAGATGCTGATAAATAGTTTGCGTTACTGCGTACGATTCATTCGCCCAAACCAATACCTCTAAATTATCAGCTCGTGCAACATCCTCTGTGGTTAAATCATGCATTAACCGCTTTTGCTGACGAAGATAAGCTTCTTCGCTGTTGAACATGCGGCCATCCCAAAGGGCATGCAAATTAGTTTTCTCACCATCTAAATGCACTTTCACTTTATTCCCCCCCCTATCATCACCATAACTAACATGCATAGGTTGATGAATATCGCCAATAAAGTGCCCCAGAAAAAATAATGCCTGCCAATCAGTTGCTGGCGCTTTTTTTAAGCGCTGTTCCATCACTGCAATCGCAGATACAACACAGCCGTCGCGCGAGCAATCATTCGCCTTAACCGATGTCGCACGACGCTCAACATTAATATAGTGCCAAGGTTTAGTATGCTTAAAGGCGGCTTGATCACGCACTTTATCGGGCCAGCTACAGCCGGTGGAAAAGGTTTGGTTCGGAGACAAAGAAACTAAGGCATCAACCTTAGCTTGAGTTTTGGGTGTGAGTTGATCATAAGCAATTTGGCAAATAATGGCATGACCACGAGGTTCAAAACTTTGAGCACTGCAAGCAGAAAAGCACAAAGTGAAGATGGCGCTATAACGTAAAAAATGAAACATAACGCATGTCCAATCAATAAAAACGATAGACTAACATAGCCCTACAAAGCCTCCCACAATCGCCCTCATCGCTCACGGCGAAACGATGACAATGCCGACCTAGTAAGCCCTTATTCGCCGCCAATGAGCAGAGTAGTAGGCACGGCCAATTAATATGCTATGGGTTGACGTTTTAGAGCAATCTCTCTAATAATTCAACAGAAACAGGGGTTTCGTAGCCACGCAGGCGGTGTATCGGTCAATAACACCCTAATGCACATAGCTCAAGATGATATGCCATTTGGCGGAGTGGGCCCGTCGGGTATGGGCCATTATCATGGTAAAGAAGGATTTGTGGCACTTTCTAAAGCCAAACCCGTTCACCGCAAAGGACGCTTCAATAGTGGTAAGTTTATTTACCCACCATACGGTAAAGTCGTACAAAAACTTATTTATAAAATATTCATCCGTTAAAAGGCGAGAGTCAGCATGATAGAAACATCACGACGCGGATTTCTGCAGCTAAGCGCTTCAGGTACAGCCGCTCTCGCAATCGGTTCGGGGTTAGCGACCCTGACAGGTTGCAGTAAAAAACCAGCCACAGCGCAAGGCTATAAGGTGCTACGCGAAGGCGACCTGCTATTTTTAGGTGCACTAGCGCCCGCTATTTTGGTCGACGCGTATCCAGGTCCATTAGGCGCTAACGCTCACGAGCGTCTGTTGAAGCAACTGGATACCATCCTCAATACATTGCAAGGCCATGCCCGCGGCGAATTGTTAATGATGTTCGATTTAATGAACTCGGCACCGTTACGTTTAGCGACCGGCGCGCCGTGGGGATCCTGGGGTGAAGCCAGTGCAGAGGATGCTGATAATTTCTTGAACAGTTGGAAACACAGCAGTCTGCAAATTAAGCGTATGGGGTATAGCGGTTTGTGTAAACTCATTACTATTTCTTGGTACTCACAGCCAGAGAACTTCCCAACAACGGGTTATCCTGGCCCTCCGGTGAAAATTCCAACACCGGTATCGGCCTAACAATAGAACCGTAACGACAACAAAAAATAACTAGGAGTGCTGATTATCGATCATCACTCAACAATAAAGAGACGTATGTATGCAACCGAAAACAAACCGTACACCGCCGATTCCTATGGTTGCTGGTATCCCAGATCCAATTCTTGAAGGAATTGCTGGCGGCTGGAATGTAGAAGACGCAGCCGACTTAAACGACGGCCACGTTTTAGAAGCCGATGTCGTTATTATTGGTACCGGTGCTGGCGGCGGCACCACCGCAGAAATTCTAGCGGAGGCTGGCTTCAAAGTATTAATGCTGGAAGAAGGCCCATTAAAAAGCACAAACGACTTTAAAATGGATGAGCGCGAAGCCTACCACGACCTGTATCAAGAAAGCGCAGGCCGAATGAGTAAAGATGGCGCCATGTCGATTCTACAAGGTCGCTGTGTGGGCGGTACAACCGTTATTAACTGGACCTCAAGCTTCCATACCCCAGAAGAAACTCTAGGATACTGGGCTGAAGAATTTAAGTTAGAAGGCAGTAGTAAAGAAGAAATGGCACCTTGGTTTGAGCGTATGGAAAAACGCTTAAATATCTCTGACTGGGCGGTACCACCCAATGAAAACAACGCCGTATTAAGTCGTGGTGCTGAAAAGCTCGGTTTCGACTGGAAAGTCATTCCACGCAATGTCGCTGGTTGCTGGAACTTAGGTTATTGCGGCACTGGCTGCCCAACCAATGCCAAACAATCCATGTTAGTGACGACTATCCCTGGCGCGCTTAACAAAGATTCTGCGCTGGTGTATAGCGCACGCGCTGAACGCCTCATTATCGAAGGTAGAAAAGTACTTGGAGTCGAAGTCACCGCTTTAAACTCAGATTATCAACCGACTGGCAAAACCATTATTGTTAAAGCACCTCATGTTGTCATGTCGTGCGGCGGCATCAATGGCCCTGCCTTATTGTTACGCTCTAAAGCACCCGATCCGAAAAAGCGCGTTGGCAAGCGCACCTTCTTGCACCCAGTGTCGTTTAGTTTTGCCGAATTTGATCATTTAATTGATCCCTATTATGGCGCTCCACAGTCGATTTATTCCGATCATTTTCAATGGAAGAATGTCACCGGCCCCGCTGGTTTCAAAATGGAAGCGGCACCACTGCATCCAGGCCTAACTTCAGTATTATTATTAGGTCATGGCGCTGCGCATTACGATGCCATTACTAAGCTGCCGAATATTAATGCTTTATTGTCTTTGGTACGTGATGGTTTCGATCCAGAAAGCCCAGGAGCCTCGATTGAGTTAGCCGATGATGGCTCGCCCATCGTCGATTACCCAGTTAATGACTACATTTGGGAAGCTTTCCAACGGTCACTGACGACCATGGCTGAAGTTCAATTTGCTGCTGGTGCGAAAAAAGTACGTCCGGCACACGTTGATGCACCTTGGTATAACAATATCCACGAAGCCAAAGATGGGATTAAGAACCTAGAGTTCCGCTCCAACGCCTTTACGGCTGGCAGCGCCCACGTTATGGGTGGATTATCGATGGGTGAAGACTTAGACAAATGTGTCGTCGACAGCAATGGTAAATACCATTACCTCGATAACTTATTTGTCATCGACGGTTCAATTTTCCCGACCAGTATTGGTGCCAACCCTCAGCTATCGGTTTATGGATTTGCCTGTAAGTTAGCAAACCAACTGGCCGAAACAATGAAAGCGAGTGCGTAAGCAATTCAATTTCATCGAGTAAGATAATAAAAACCCCGCTGCAGCAGGGTTTTTATTATTCTATGCACTTGTAATGAAATTCCTTTCGCCAACTAACCGCTTAGATTCACCAGAGTAACCAGCTAGGCCGGTCCGGTCTATTGATATTGATCTGTGTTTGTTGTTTGCAAGCGCCGCATCTATTACTATTCGCGCCACTAGCAACCATTTAGGCCAGCCAATGAACATTGTCGTCTACCCAGGCACTTTCGACCCGATCACCAATGGTCATACCGATTTGGTTGAGCGTGCGGCACGTTTGTTCGATCACATCATTCTGGCGGTTGCAGATAACCCGAAGAAAAAACCTATGCTCAACCTAGAAACACGCGTTGATCTCGCCAAAGATGTACTAAGCCATCTTCATAATGTTGAGATAGTCGGCTTTAACAACTTACTTGCCGACTTCGTTAAAGAGAAAAAGGCGAACATCATTCTGCGTGGTTTACGGGCGGTATCGGACTTTGAATACGAATTCCAGTTAGCCAATATGAATCGAGTACTAGCCCCAAACGTCGAGAGTATGTTTCTCACACCGTCGGAGCATTATTCCTATATTTCTTCCACGCTCGTACGTGAAGTCGGCTCCTTAGGTGGCGATATATCAACCTTCGTGCACCCTAAAGTTGTTAGCGCTTTGAAAAAGGCGATGAAGAATTCTTGATTAAAACCAGTCCTGACGGAGGTAAGTCATGGCCTTGATTATTACTGATGAATGCATCAACTGTGATGTATGCGAGCCAGAGTGTCCAAACGAAGCGATTTCGGCGGGCGAAGAAATTTACGAAATTGATCCAAGCAAGTGTACTGAATGCATTGGTCACTACGACGAGCCGCAATGTCAGCTCGTCTGCCCTGTTGATTGTATCCCGCACGACGAGAACAACGCCGAAACGCAAGAAGAGTTAGAGGCAAAATACGAACGCCTTACGGGTAAGAAAATCGCTTAATCAACGACGTTATCGCAACAGTCGGTTGTCTTGTTTGCGGGTTGCATGACCCGCCTCACTGCAACACACTAGGGCCTCCCCTTGCTGGAGGCCTTTTTTATGCGCCTAATATTTAAAACTCGTTCGCTCTCTGGCGCATGTGTCAGTTTATTCATCGCGTTCTGCCTAACCGCCTGCGCCATTGGTGGCGATGGTACTGTCAGTAGCAAGCCCAGTGCTGTCGCGATTGCTAGCGCCCACCCACTCGCCACTCAGGCTGGCTTAGATATTCTCGCCCAAGGTGGCAATGCATTCGACGCTGCGATCGCCGTCGCCGCAAGCTTAGGCGTAGTTGAGCCTTATAGTGCCGGTATGGGGGGAGGTGGTTTTTGGCTACTCTACAATGCCAAGGATGATCAGTATCACTTTGTCGACGCTCGCGAGATGGCACCATCCGCAGCACACAAGAACTACTTTTTAAACAAGGACGGCACCGTCAATCGTGATCGAGCAATCAACGGCCCTAGCGCCGCAGGAATTCCTGGGCAAGCGGCGGCGTTTGCGCACCTCGCTAATCAATACGGTACATTGCCACTGGCTAAATCTCTCGCCCCCGCGATTAAACAAGCACGTCAGGGGTTCGCTATTGATGATCACTATCGCAAATTATTGAGCTATCGCTTAGAGGCCGTGCGTCGTTACCCTAGCTCAGCCAGTATTTTTCTCAACAACGGACAAATTCCAGATGTTGGCTATAAGTTAGTACAACGGGATCTAGCCTCCACGCTTGAGGCACTTGCCCGTGCCGGTCATGATGGCTTTTATCAAGGTCCAGTAGCCCAACGCTTAGTGACTGCCGTGCAACGTGACGGTGGTGATTGGACGATGGCGGATCTAGCCAATTACAAGGTGGTAGAGCGCGAACCCATTCGCATGGCCTTTGGTGATGCCGAACTGATCAGTGCGCCACCGCCATCCTCGGGCGGCATCGCCATAGCGCAAATGCTACAAATGTTGAATTTATATCATTGGCAGTCGATGAGCGAAGCCGATCAAACGCACTTACTGATTGAAGTGATGCGCCGCGCTTATCGTGATCGCGCTGAATTTCTAGGTGATCCTGATTTCATCGATGTACCAACGGCCATGTTGTTAGATCCTGCACGAGCGAAAACTTATGCCGACAGCATAAACATGACCAAGGCGACGCCGAGCCTAGCGCTTAAAGGCCCTAAAAATATTGAAGAAGGATTCCACACCACGCATTTATCCGTACTGGATAAAGACGGCAACCGTGTATCCGCCACGCTGAGTATTAACCTGCCGTTTGGCTCAGCCTATACAGCCGCAGGCACGGGTGTGATATTAAACAACGAGATGGATGACTTCTCGGCCAAACCCGGCGCAGCGAACGCCTATGGGCTAGTGGGCAATGCTGCTAATGCCATTGCACCGGGCAAACGCCCACTGTCGAGCATGTCGCCAAGCATGATGGTATCAGACCACCAAGTGGCCATATTGGGCACCCCAGGGGGCAGCCGCATCATCAGCATGGTATTACTCGGCCTACTTGAGCATCAGCAACACAAAGCCGTTGAAGACTGGGTACGCCGTAAGCGCATTCATCACCAATACCTGCCCGACGTGGTCGAATATGAACCCGGCGCACTTAGCCAAGCCTTACAGCAAGAATTGAAAGCCAGAGGTCATACATTGAAGAATGTGGGTCGAGCTTATGGCAATATGCAGGCGATTTTGTGGGATCGTACCACCAATAAAGTAACAGCTGCCGCAGACTCTAGAGGCATTGGCAGCGCCCAAGTAATATCATTAGCGAAGTAATACAAGCATGACAATGATTCTGTTTTACCTAAAAAAAGTGTTGGCCATGCTGCTCATGCCAATCCCGTTAGCGCTAATTTTTATCGCCATTGGGTTTTGGCTACTGCGCAAACGTCCGGGTCGTGCACGATTTGCTCTAGTACTCGCTATGATGATTTTGGGACTGAGTAGCTGGCATCCAATTGCCGATCAACTCATTGCTCCCGTCGAAGGCAATTTCGCACTGTTCGATATTCGCCAACCGGTGGATGCTATTGTAGTGCTCGGCAGTAGCCATAACAGTAACCCTAATTTGCCTGCGGTAATGCAGCTCAGTGGCTCTGCGTTATTTCGCTTAGAAGAGGGGTTACGCATCGCCCGCGCGAATCCTAACGCCATATTGCTAGTATCTGGCTATGCCGGTAGTGACCCTCGCCCTCACGCCGATATCATGCGCGAGGCAGCAATTGAACTCGGCATGACCCCAGCCAAAATAATGACATTTCCCGAAGCACGAGATACCGAAGACGAAGCCAATATGATGGCCCCTTATTTAAAAAATAGGCGCGTTGCTTTAGTAAGTGAAGCCTCACACTTAGCCCGCGCTATCGTATTTTTTCAAAATATAGAGATAGAGCCTATTCCAGCCCCCGCCTATCGTATGGCGAGTGACCATAGCGATTGGCGCATAGAATCGCGTGCAACCTACAAAAGCGAACGGGCGATTTACGAATGGTTAGGGCGAGGGTGGCAAAAACTTAAAATGATTGGCCGCTCTGACTAACGCTGACATTGCGGGCAAAAAACGGTGGCTCGCTGCCCTTGGCGGATCTCTTTTAATAGGCTTTTGCACACCTTACAGTTCTCACCGCCACGCCCGTATACGCGCAACTGCTGAGCAAAATATCCAGGCTTACCATCGCCGCCGACAAAGTCGCGCAAGGTTGTACCGCCCTGTTCAATCGCAGCACCAAGTACATCTTTGATAATCACAGCCAGTTGCCTGTAGCGCGCTTTGCTGACCTTCCCAGCCGCCACCGTTGGTCGTATTCCCGCAAGGAATAAACTTTCATTCGCATAGATATTGCCCACACCGACAACCACTTTGCCATCCATAATAAAGGGTTTAATTGCTTGGCGTTTACCGCGACTACGAGCAAATAGATAATCGCCATTAAACGCCTCGGTTAATGGCTCTGGGCCTAGATGGCTCAGATATGCACTGTCTTCTCCGAGAGGAACCCACAAAAGCGCACCAAAGCGACGAGGATCGTGATAGCGCAATACTTTGCCATTACCCAACACCCAATCGACGTGATCATGTTTTGCCGGTTCATCAGCAAGGGACACCAAGCGCAGCGAACCGGACATGCCCAAATGCCAAATCGCAGTCCCCACATCGGTTTCGACCAAGATGTACTTAGCGCGGCGAGTTAAACCACGCACAGTCTGCCCCACCAGCAATTGAATGGCGTCATCTATCGGCCAGCGTAACTGCGGCTGACGAACGATCACGCGCTCAATCCGCACATTACGAAGATACGGTTCTATACCGCGCAGGGTGGTTTCAACTTCTGGTAATTCAGGCATAGGTCACATCAACGATTAAATACTGGCGAAATTATGCCACACGCAGAGAGTGAACTTGCAGGCATAAAAAAACCCAGCCGAGGCTGGGTTTTCTTCAAGCAAAAGAAGCTTACTTAATTTTGGCTTCTTTATACATTACATGCTGACGAACAACAGGATCAAACTTCTTGATCTCCATTTTCTCAGGCATAGTGCGCTTGTTTTTATCAGTAGTGTAGAAGTGACCAGTACCGGCACTAGACACTAAACGGATTTTATCGCGTGGCATGATGAGTCTCCTTAGACTTTTTCGCCGCGTGAACGCAGCTCAGCTAAAACAACATCGATACCTTTCTTATCGATGATACGCATACCTTTGGTAGAGATACGCAAACGCACAAAACGATTCTCGCTTTCCACCCAAAAACGGTGGCTCTGCAGATTAGGCAGGAAGCGGCGTTTAGTTTTGATGTTTGAGTGGGAAACGTTATTCCCGGTTACAGGACCTTTCCCTGTAACTTGGCAAACCTTAGACATTGATCTTCGCCCCGATTTTTACTGTATCGAACAATTTGGAAAATTCGTTACCAACCGTAAGCATTCGTCATCATTTTGCGATGACTTTCCACGCCCAGGCTGAAAAGAGTTGCGCTTTATACCAAAAGGCGCAAACACACGCAAGCAGAAGATTAATTTTTGTGCAGATAGATGTCACTCATATCCACCCCCTCTCAGCGAACGAAACACAGTAACCATCACCAATGACGAGGTGATCAAGCACCCGAATATCAACCAAAGATAGCGCCTGCTGCAAACGATCCGTTATGGCACGATCAGCCCCGCTCGGTTCAGCAATGCCAGAGGGATGATTGTGCGCAAAAATAACCGCAGCAGCGCCTTGGGCAAGGGCTTTTTTCAATACCTCGCGCGGATAAACCGCTGCGCCATCAATCGTGCCACGAAACAATTCATCGTACTTTAGAACGCGATTTTGATTATCAAGAAACAGACAAGCGAATACCTCGTAATCAAGATCACGTAACTGTGCCTGTAAATAATTTCGCGTATGCTCTGGGCTCGTTAATGCATCACCGCGCCGTAATTCTTCTGCTAAATGTCTTCGTGCCATTTCAAGTACCGCTTGTAACTGCGCATACTTTGCTGGTCCCAAACCATGTGACTCACAAAACTTACCCTGCGAAGCCACCAGCAAAGGGCGCAGACCACCGAAGTCATTCAATAATTCTCTAGCCAAATCCACTGCGCTCTTACCCGTAACACCTGTGCGTAAGAAAATCGCCAGTAATTCAGCATCCGACAGGCTTTTAGGCCCCTGTTCCAATAGTTTTTCACGCGGGCGCTCTTGTGCTGGCCAATCGCAAATAGCCATACCTACCTCCCTGCAGGCCTGTGATATATACTGAGTGCCATTCTAGACATGTGAAAGAGCCTCATGCAACCACTCTGTAATCGTCGCATTCTACTTGGTATTAGTGGCGGTATTGCCGCCTATAAAAGCGCCGAGCTGGTACGTTTTCTCAAACGCGCTGGTGCCGATGTGCGCGTGGTAATGACCAGTGGCGCACTTGAGTTCATTACTCCGCTTACTCTACAAGCTTTGTCTGGCAACCCAGTACACCACGCATTGCTCGACCCTGAAGCCGAAGCGGGCATGGGGCATATCGAGTTGGCGAAGTGGGCAGATCTCATCCTCATTGCTCCTGCCTCTGCGAATGTGATTGCTCGTTTAGCCCAAGGCATGGGTAACGACTTGCTAACAACCGTCGTGCTCGCCAGCGAAGCCAAGCTTTGCCTTGCACCGGCGATGAATCAAGCCATGTGGCTTGATCCCATTACCCAAAGCAATCTTCAGCGCCTAAAAGATGCACACGGCGACAACATCCAAGTGATTGGCCCCGCCGAAGGTCAGCAAGCCTGTGGCGATGTCGGCCCTGGACGTATGTTAGAGCCAGAACTCATTGCCCAGACCATCGCTGAGCAATTTGAAAGCGGCATATTAGCCGGTGTTAGCCTTGTGATTACCGCAGGGCCAACGCGCGAAGCCATCGACCCTGTGCGCTACATTAGCAACCACAGTTCCGGCAAGATGGGCTATGCACTCGCAGCCGCGGCACGAGACGCCGGCGCCTGTGTCACCTTAATTTCAGGCCCAGTGAATATTCCTGCTCCAGAACGCGTACGAGTCGTTCCGGTATCCAGCGCACTGGATATGCTACAAGCCACACAAAATGAACAAGAACACTGCCAAATTTTCATTGCCGCTGCGGCCGTTGCCGATTACCGCCCAGCGCAAGTCGCGGAGCAGAAAGTCAAAAAATCCAGCGATGAACTAACGCTTACTCTAATCAAAAACCCAGATATCGTCGCCACGGTAGCGGCACAAGAAAACGCCCCTTTTACGGTAGGATTTGCCGCTGAAACTCAAGACTTAGAACACTACGCCCGCGACAAACTCAATCGTAAAAAACTCGCCATGATCATAGCCAATGATGTGTCGCGTAACGACATAGGCTTTAATAGCGACGACAATGCCGTTAGTGTGTTCTGGTCAACGGGCGAAGCACGCTTCGAGGCAATGAGTAAGCAACAATTAGCGCGCCACCTGATCGCCCTTACGGCCGATCGTTACCAAAAATATTTACTGAATAAAACGGAAGATACCCATGCATAAGCTGCAAGTTAAAGTTCTAGACGCTCGCCTTGGCGATAGCATTCCCATGCCAGAATACGCAACCTCGGGTTCTGCCGGTCTGGATTTACGCGCCTGCTTAGATGCACCCATCACCTTGAACCCTGGTGATACCGTTCTGGTTAACACAGGCCTGTCGATTTTCATCCAAGATCCAAGTTTAGCGGCGGTGATATTGCCGCGCTCCGGACTGGGTCATAAGCACGGCATTGTCCTTGGCAATCTGGTCGGTTTGATCGATTCCGATTATCAAGGCGAGCTAATGATCAGTTGCTGGAATCGTGGAAAAAACGCCTTCACTCTTGAAATTGGCGAGCGTTTGGCGCAACTTGTCTTGGTTCCGGTCGTTCACGCACAACTTGAGCTGGTTACCGAATTTGACCAAACAGAGCGTGGAGAAGGTGGATTTGGCCACTCAGGCCGTCAATAGATTGCCCGTCCAACGATAAAAACAAGTCGGTTCAAGCGACAAACGGGGTCATGCATGAGACAAAAAGACAACACTCCCACTCGTACCGTGGCGTTCTACACTCGCGTCGCTATCTGGCTCGCATTATTGTTTATTTCTGGCGGGCTCGCGATTCAGAGCCTGCAAATTAATCTCATGACCCAATCAGATGTTGATAAAGCCTTCTCGAATGCGATGGCCGAGCAAATCACACAGGCACTGAGTACGCGCTTAGAAGACACTCGCCAGTTGCAACTCGCGGCCAGTCGCCAAACACAAACCATTGCAGCCCTGCAAAACGCTGATAGCTCATGGACATTCACGCTCAAGCACTTTATGCCGGGTGCTCAAAGCGTCTACTTAATCAACGAAGAGCAATCACGGAGCTTGCAAGAAGAGCTAGGATTTTCCGTTAAAGACTTAGTTGCTCGCACCCTTAAGGGCGCTTCTATGAAGGTCGAGGCTGTGCGCCGCGACGATAAGCTGCTCTTCTATTGGGCAAGCCCCATCCTAGTCGATCAGCAAATAGCAGGGGTGCTGTTAGTGGAATATGGCTCTAACTGGCTAGCCAATTTCCAAGCCGGGGTGAGTAACCAATTAGGCCACATCGAAGTACGGCAGCTTCTCGATCCAGAAGTGGATCGCAAAGGTATTAAAATTTTCTCCGCAGGGAATATCCCCCACAATCAAAGCACGCCGGTTGCCCGCGCCATTAACGACTACTGGTTTTTAACCTACACGCCAGCGGGTGAGCGCCCCGAACTTGCCATACTACCTCTGGCAACCCCTTGGTTTATGTCGCTTTTGGCAACGCTAACAGGCTTATTTATTATTGTCTGGCTGCAAAAACGAGAGCTAAAACGCAACCACTTAAGTTTATTGGTTTATGTTCGTGGTTTAACTCGCAAAGGTGTGGATGCACCGCCTAAGTTTTCGCTCAAACTATTTCATGACTTAGCCGAAGCCATGCGCCACTTGGTACACACGCTTAATCCAAATACCATGAGCGAAGAGCGCAAAGATGTCACCGAAAAACGTATGCCAATGCACATTTCGACCGACACCCCAAAAGCTGTAATCAACTATAGCTCGCCGAATAGAGTTAATAATGCCGATATCCCAGAGTTAGAAGTCGAAGAATTTGCTCACAACACGCCACCCGAAATACCCAAGCATATCTTCCGCGCCTACGATATTCGCGGCATTGTCGATAGCGAACTCACTAACGATGTGATGTTCTGGCTAGGTAAAGCAATCGGCTCTGAAGTAGTGATTCGTGGTTTTGATCGCATCAACTTAGCTTGGGATGGTCGCCTATCCAGTGAGCGTTTTGCTCACCACCTACAAGACGGTATCGTTTCCACTGGCTGTCACGTTAACCGTTTAGGCGAACTACCGACCGGCGCGCTCTACTTCGCGACGTTTGAGCTCGACTCACCGTGTGGCGTTATGATCACTGGCAGTCATAACCCAGCCAATTATAACGGCCTAAAAGTTGTCATCGACCAACAAGCTCTAGCACAAGAGCAAATCATGGGCTTGTATCATCGCATCGCGCGTAACGATTTCCGCAGCGGCGCAGGAATCATAGAAGAACGCTCACTGAATGAAGCCTACCTTTCTCGCATTGAAGAAGATGTTAATATTTCTCGTGAGTTAAAAATTGTCATCGACGGCGGCAATGGTGTTGCAGGCCCTCTAGCCAGTCAGTTATTCAGACGCCTAGGCATTGACGTTATAGAGCTGTATTGCAATGTCGATGGCAACTTCCCCAACCATCACCCAGATCCGGGCGAACCCGAAAATCTAATCGCCTTACAAGCCGCCATTGCTGAACACAGTGCCCATCTTGGTTTAGCTTTTGATGGCGATGGTGATCGCGTCGCACTGGTCGACAACCTAGGCAATATTATTTGGCCTGATCGCCTACTCATGCTGTTGATTGAAGATATTTTACCGCGCAATCCCGGACGTGATGTTTTATACGACGTAAAGTCTTCGCGTCACTTAGCGCCCTTAATTAATCGCCATGGCGGTCGTCCAATCATGTGGAAGACTGGCCATTCGCTGATGAAGAAAAAACTACTCGACCTCAACGCTGTTGTTGGTGGCGAATACAGTGGCCATTTTTATATTGGCGAACGCTGGTATGGCTTCGATGACGGCCTTTATGCTGGTGCACGCTTACTGGAGATTTTAGCCTCACGCTCTGAGTCATGCTCAGCTGTGTTCGCGCATTTACCTCAAGACGTAAGCACACCAGAAATTACACTCAATACCACCGAGCAGCGTAAATTTGCGGTAGTTGATAGCTTAGCGAAGGATAGCGATCTCATTGCGGATGCTCGCGTCTTCACTATCGATGGCTTGCGTATTGAATTTAGCGACGGCTGGGGATTAATACGGGTATCCAATACCACACCACGGTTAACCCTGCGATTTGCCGGCGATAACGAACAAACCGTCCAGCGCATACAACAACGAATGAAGCGAGCACTTACCTTGTACGCACCAGAAATCCACGTTCCTTTTTAGCTTATCCTACAGCGGTCAATAGCAAACAGGTTGGCGAGGGGTGACGAGATCACGCTATAATGCCCACCATTCTTTTTAAGGCCAGATCACTGGCCGTAATATTTTGGTATCTGTTCTGAAGGAGCAACTCCATGCCGTTATCGCGTGACAGCGCTATAAATACCGCCAATGTTCTCAGTGCAGCACTGCCTTATTTGCAGCGCTTTGTGGGTAAAACCATCGTGGTGAAGTACGGCGGCAACGCCATGACCGACGAAACCCTCAAAAATTCATTCGCGCGCGACATGGTCATGCTCAAGTTTGTTGGTATTAATCCTATCGTTGTTCACGGTGGCGGCCCCCAAATTGGCGACTTGCTAACCAAGCTAAACATTCAAAGCGAATTCGTTAACGGCATGCGCGTCACCACCAGCGAAACCATGGACGTGGTAGAAATGGTGCTCGGTGGCCTAGTCAACAAGAGCATCGTCAACCTCATCAACCAAAACGGCGGCAAAGCCATTGGTTTAACCGGTAAAGACGGCCAGCTACTACATGCGCGCAAACTGCACGTCACCAAAAGCAGCCCCGACATGTTAAAAACCGAAATCATTGATATCGGCCACGTTGGTGAAGTGGCCAGCATCAACACCTCGGTTTTAGACATGCTGACCAATTCCGATTTTATTCCAGTCATTGCACCCATCGGTGTCGGCGAAGACGGCGAGTCATACAACATCAACGCCGATTTAGTGGCTGGCAAAGTCGCTGAAGTGCTGCGTGCTGAAAAGTTGATTTTACTGACCAATATCGCTGGTTTAATGGATAAAGCAGGCAAGATATTAACCGGTTTATCAACCAAGCAAGTGGATGATCTGATTGCCGATGGCACTATTTATGGCGGTATGTTGCCGAAAATTCAATGTGCTTTGGATGCCGTACATGCAGGCGTTAACAGCGCGCACATTATCGACGGCCGAGTGGCGCACTCCACCTTGCTTGAACTCTTTACCGACGAAGGTGTGGGTACACTCATCACCAATCGTCGTAATGCGTAACGGGATCTGAATGTCAGAGAATTCTGAACCTATCTCACGCCGCGATCAGATATTACAAGCGCTCGCTCAGATGCTAGAAAGTAATCCGGGCGCTCGTATTACAACCGCGAGCTTAGCGAAAGCAGTGGGCGTATCGGAAGCGGCTTTGTATCGCCACTTTCCGAGCAAAGCGAAAATGTTTGAAGGCTTGATTGCGTTTATTGAGGATGCGGTGTTTTCTCGTATTACCCGCATCTTGCAAGATTTCGAATTGGCCGACGAGCGTTGTGAGCGAACGCTGACACTGGTTCTCACCTTTGCGGAGAAGAACCCTGGCATGTGTCGTTTACTCTCGGGGGATGCCTTGGCAGGAGAAACGGAACGACTGCGCCAACGTATCCAACAATTCTTCGAACGTATTGAAACTCAGCTGAAGCAAATTCTGCGTGAAGCAGAAATGCGGGAGAAGAAAGTACCGGTACAAACCGCCAGCGCGGAAGCAAACTTGCTCACGGCCGTTATTGAAGGACGAATTCGCCAATACGTGCGCAGCGAGTTCAAAGAACCTCCAACACAGTATTGGCGCGAGCAATGGGCTTTACTTAGCCCAACACTACTTCGCAACAAGGATTTAGGCGGCCTCTAATATCGAAGCCGCTAGCCGTTACGGCTGTCGCGGCGGCAACTTTTCTAGGTCAACATCTTCTGGCAGCGTGCCTAACTCATACACTTGCAATATGTGCAAACGCTCACGCTGCTGCTGAAACTGTATTTTACTGTCATCCAGTTCTTTACGGCGCATATCGATATTCTTCTGCGCATCGCGAATACCATTTTCCAACTGAACAATTTCTAAGCGCATATCGGCGGGCACGTCTTGACCGCGACGTTCTACATTTGCCGCTTTTTCTTGCGCCTTAGCTAACTTCTCTTCAAGGTCAGAGATGCGACGAAATTGCAGCTCGATATACGCACCAATCTCGTCGGCTTTACGCGCCTGTGCTCGATCAACATCACTCGGCTGGGCATACAACCGCTTTAAATCAGCATCTTTATTACGCAATTCCGCATGACGACGCTCACGATCTAAACGAAGCGCTTCTAGACGTTCAGCGGCGGCACGCTCTTCAGCCGTTGGAGCGCGAGGAACGACTTGTTCCACCATGCCGCGACTGTTCAGAACATCATAACCCAAAGGCGCTAAATCTGGCGGTACGTTATCCTTCACAACAACATGACCATCGACCTTAAATCGATACATCTTCATACCGGCCTCAGCAACCAAAGATAAACTCATTAAGACCGTCGATAGCATCCAGATTAATCGCGTTGACATTACTTCACTCCGTATTGATCTCGATACGCGCTAATAGCATCAGCATACTGCGCGAGTTCAGGTTTCATAGCGACATAATCCAACACCTGATTCAAACCAACAATACTGACAACCTTCATATTGAAATCACGTTCCACTTCTTGAATCGCAGACAACTCTCCCTGTCCTTTTTCTTGACGATCAAGGGCGATCAGTGTAGCGACTGGCGTTGCGTCATCAGCGGCAGCAATCATTGCCATTACCTCACGAATTGCCGTCCCAGCGGTAATCACATCATCAACAATCAACACACGCCCCGTTAATGGCGCTCCCACTAAGTTGCCCCCCTCTCCATGAGTTTTGGCCTCTTTGCGGTTAAAGACATAAGGCACATCTTTTTGATATTGATCAGCAAGTGCTATCGTCAATGCAGCCGCCAATGGAATACCTTTGTAGGCAGGACCAAAGACCACATCGTATTCAACGCCGGAGTCTTCTAGTGCTGCGGCATAAAAACGACCCAACTTGGCTAACGCAACACCGCTATTGAATAAACCGGCATTAAAAAAATAAGGACTGATTCTGCCAGACTTCAAGGTGAACTCACCAAATTTGAGAACACCTTGCTGGATGGCAAATTCGATGAATTCTTTTTGATACGGCTGCATAAGAAGTCCTAGAAATGATTGGTCGTGCGGGCGGAACAGAATAAAATACTGACAAATGTCGCCAGATTTACCCGCTTTAATAAGGATACGGTATGATACACGCTTCATCAGTTGGGAACCATGTATGAGGATTATCAGCTTGCACGTTGACGGCCTAGAACAGGCAGTCAAAAAAGGACTTTATACTTGGCTTGAGAGCACCGACGTCGACGTCGTGGCGATTCAAAACATCAAGGCCAAAGAGTATCAACTATCCGACGATGTAGTGTATCCAAAGGGCTTTAACGCTTACTTCTTTGACGCTGAGGCCGACGGCTACTCGGGCGTAGCTCTACTGACTCGCGAAATACCGAAAGCCATCATGACCGGCATTGGCAGTTCGCGCTGGGACTTACAAGGTCGCTTCATTCAAGCCGACTTCGACCACGTCAGCGTAGGCTCAGTGTTGTTTCCAACCGTTGATCAATACAACACCTTGGACGACAAACTTGCTTTCCAACAAACGTTTCTTGATCACCTGCAAAAAACTCGACGCAAACGTCGTGAGTTCATTTTTTGCGGTAACTTCGAAGCCGCCCACAAAACCGTGGATCTCAGCGACTGGCAAAAAGCCAACAACACGCTCGGATTTTTACCCGAAGAACGTGCTTGGTTCGACCAAATGTTTGGTCCTGTGGGTTACGCTGATGCGTTTCGCGAAGCTAACTTTGGTGAAAATCAATTCACTTGGTGGCCAGACGAAGACAGCGCGCGTCGCAACCAAAATGGCTGGCGCAAAGACATGCAAATTTGTACACCTAACATACGTCAATTTGTGGTCGAAGCACGCATCGAGAAAAACCTTAACTTTGGCCAACACGCGGCCGTGTTAATTGAGTATGAATTCGATGATGAAGAAGAGTAATTCGGCGCTCAATTGAGCTTGATACCGTAACAGAAGTAATAAAACAGGAGACCGTACGGCCTCCTTTTTTATTCAGAAGGCTATTACTTCTGCTTTTTGTGCTTAGGCTTCAAGTGCCGCTTTCTGAATTTGCGCCAACTCACCAACCGCCTTCTGCGCTAACGCCAACATAGCGTTTAACTCATCTGGCGTGAATGGCTCAGCTTCTGCCGTGCCCTGAATTTCCACGTATCCCCCTGACGCCGTCATAATAACGTTCAAATCCGTTTCCGCTTCTGAATCTTCAGCGTAATCCAAATCGGTAACGGCGGTGCCTTTGTACATACCCACCGATACCGCCGCAATCATGTGCTTCAGCGGCTCGCCTTTTACCTTACCGTTTTTCTTCAACCACTCAATGGCATCGACTAAAGCCACACAAGCACCGGTGATCGACGCCGTGCGCGTGCCACCATCGGCTTGGATAACATCACAGTCGATATTAATCGTGTTCTCACCCAAAGCGGTTAAATCAACGGCGGCACGCAGGCTGCGGCCGATTAAACGAGAAATCTCTACGGTACGGCCCTGTTGTTTGCCTTTCGCCGCTTCACGAATCATGCGCGAACCGGTCGAACGCGGCAACATACCGTACTCAGCCGTTACCCAACCTTGGCCTTTTCCGCGCAAAAATGGCGGTACGGAGGTTTCAACACTGGCGGTACAAATCACTTTAGTATTACCAAACTCAACCAACACCGAGCCTTCAGCGTGCATAGTAAAATGTCGAGTGATGCGCACATCGCGAAGCTGATCAACGGAACGGCCACTGGGTCTCATAGTTGGAATCCTTAAATAAATTGTCGTGCAAAAGTCGGCATTATAGCGGCAAAACTGGCCGGAAATCCGTACAATGTGGCTCTAATTTTGAAAGATCGAAGTATTCCTAAAATATCAGGGGCAAGAGCAACAGAGCCAATTACGCGTCAACGAAGCTTTAGTGCGCGACATACTCAGTCGCGACGAACCCATCGGCCTGGTGGGCAGCCATTTTTGCCCCCTCCATTATTTCAGCAACTATGGAGTAAACATGGGAAAACTCTCAGCAAAACAGGTTATTGCATACAGCAAAGCCGAACCCAAAAAATATTCAGACGGTGAAGGGCTTTGCTTTTGCGTCCGCAAACAAGGCTCACCTTATTGGATAAAGTTCAACCTGTTCAAGCACGCATTAGACGTTGAATTCGAACCGCCCCAAGGAATGGGGCAACAGCGGGCAGTGATTAACATTAGCGTAGCGGTATACTTCGTAAGTGTGTTTCGATTGCTTCAATCATCGACTTGGTAAGTGGTAAATGCGCTTTTTCTTTCGCCCAAATTTCGTAGAAGCCTGCCACGGTTTGCTTGGCAGTATCTAACACCAATTTTTCTGGCAACATGGCTTTAGCCGCTAAGTGTGATAACTCATCCAGCGTGAAATCACTGAATTTCTTGCTACGGCTCACCTTTAGCGACGCACTATCATCGGGGATATAAGGAATGGTTGAGACAAAGTCATAAGCGGGTGCAATCGATGCGGTGCGCTTGTCTTTGTAAATCACAGACCAATTCTTCAAATGCATATCCGCATTGCCAATTAGGGTATTGAACACCAACCTGCGAGTGAATTCTGCGATGTCCTCGTCTTGACCTTCGATGCCGATAACCTGAGCAATATTGCGCATACTGGCTTTTTTGTACTTATCTTGAGGATAGACGCCAAACACTTGCGCAAAATCTTCAATATGTACGGCTTGACCATCAACACGATCAAAGCGCTTAATCACAAAGGCCTGAGCATTTTTAAATGAGTCACCAAATTTACCAATACCATCTGGGATATTAGCAATCTGGTTAATCGGGAGTAGCTGCGTTTCTGGCACATCCATTCCCAACATTCGAGCCAGCTCCATCATCGAATATTCATTTTCTGGCACAGCGTCAAAGCGAGACGACGGCAATTTCACAATCCAAGAGCCACCTTTACCGGTTGCTGGAATGGTCAAACCACCGTTTGCCTGTTGTACGGCTGAAAACTTCAACTGCACACCCGCCAATGAAAAACGCATTGGCCCATCTGTTTTCGTTTCATCTTCTATGTCTTGATGCACATTAGGTGGCAAGGCTTCACCATCCGTTGGCTCAACCGTGATCGCGCCGGCTAAATCCTGTCCCAGTACCCACAATAGAAAAAACTCCCGCGCGGGGTTCACACCGGCACGCTCTGCCAGGTAATGACGCATGGTTTCTTCTGGCAAAAGGTTAGAGAAAAACGGGGTTAATTGGGTTTGGGTCGGTTTGAAGTTAGTCAGCAAGCCACCTAGCGAATCTTTAAAACCAAGCCCTAACACGGGCCGTGATTCATCACTAATGTACGAATCCATAAAGACAAAAAGCGTTCTGTCATTGCCCACCTTGGTGATCGTTGCAATGGCTTCGCCATAAAGCAAAACGTTGAGCGTAGAGACATGATTAGTCATCGTCGTCATCCTCTAGCTGATATGCGGGCGACATCTGCTCATTTTCATCGCTGATGCCATTATTGTTTGGCCCATTATGATAAGTACCTTGGACACTTCGAATGATCGACTTGATGGCAGGAACAGACTTTTTAGGCGCAACCAATAGCTCTAGGTCGAGTACACGGGCAAGTGCAATTAAACTGGATATTCTTAAATCAACGCCGCCAGACTCGATTTTCGAAATATGGCTTTGAGGTACCCCCGAACGAGCACTTAACTCTCTCTGGCTAAACCCCTTTCGTACCCGAGCTTCTCGAAGACTTTGTAATATCTGCTCTGTTACATAGCTCATTTCGATATGCCTTAATGCATCAATTAAGAATAATTATATGCAAAAACATATCACCCTAATCCCGCAAACACAAGAATGATTAACTATTATGTATCACCAAGCACTTTTTGATATGTAATTATAGATAAATCCAACACTAGTAGGCCTTGCCAGTACTGACTCAAGCAAGGTTTGGCACTTTTTGCGCCCTAAACCAACCTCGGCATCAAAGTACAAACCGTTTGATTTTTCCAACCCAGAATGCAAACGATCGTTTGGCGTCTCGATTTTTTTGCACTAGGTGAACGCTGCCAAACAGCGCCGCATTGGACGATATAATTCAAATAGTTAGCCGTGAACAGGCCATAACAAAAAACCGATTTGACTGGTTAGTTTGATGGCCACGCGCAAGGCGGGCTGGTTTTGTTACCGGCACATTTTTTACCGGTATATGTGGATGACACGATTCAAACCAGAACATTGCAACAAAACACACCAGCTAACGCCTGTATCTTTTGGTGCATTACACCTTTATCTAAAACAGGAAAGCGCGCTACCTTGCACCCCAAACAGCAAAACCGCGCCTTTTGCCTGCTCAGTTCGCCGGAGCAAATGGGTAAATCGTGCACAGGTTTATTACTGAGAGGTTTGAGAAAAGCCAACCGAAAACGAAACAGCAACGTGATCAGCCACCAGATCAACCTAGCGCTGCTGCACCACCTTTGTGGGCCGGAGAATGATGTGTGGTTAAGAGTAACCCCTCACAGGGCGCTGATCTAACGGGTAACGGGAGGGGTGTTGTTAGTGCGATTTTAATATTAACAATGCAAAATGGCCATCTATACGTACCATCTCGTGATGATCCACGAAATGGTTAGTAATCTTTTGCTGCTTCAATTGCTTCAAATATAGCCAATTTAACCGACTCCGGATAATCGTCGTCATAAAGTACTGAGCTGATGATCTGACGTAATAGATCCTTGTCGATCACGTTATCTGCAACCCAAACGACGATGTTTTCCATTTCTTTGGCAAAGCGCTTTACCACATAGTCAAAACCGTTTAATTCAAGGAAATAAGCGCCTAACACCAACGATGATCGTTTATTGCCATCATTAAAAGCATGGTTTTTATTAATGGAGAATACCAAGTGAGTCAGCTTGTCCTCCATTTCTGGATAATACCAGTCATTTTGTATGTGCTCTAAGGGGCTCGCTAACTGACCAACGTCCTTGGTGCCTGCTAGCCCGCCAGAATGCTCTATAATCCAATCGTGAACGCTAATCGCATGCGTCACATCGAAATAGAAGAACCGTAAGCCTGTGTCTGTAGAATCGCTCATAGCCACATTCCTTTGCTTATCGATCTTTCAAGCGTTTGAGTACAGCCAATGTTTCTGGATCACTCAATTGCTCTTCCAAAGAACGGCTCTTTTCACCCAAGAAACGATCAAAATCAGCTTCGGGTACTGATTTAATATAAGCTTCCAGCTTTTCATGCAAGGCATCACGGAAGCACAAATCGCGACTGGCCATTTTAGTTCTGGCATCCAAGATCAGCGGTTTGAACAGAGGGTGACTCTCAAAACTCGCAAACAAACTTTCCGCTTCTTTTTGTGTAAGCTTGCGACCTAATTTATTGCTGGCTTGCTCTAATTCATGAGCAATACCTGATTCGTAGCTGGCAATCAGATTAAGCACTTCTGAATATAGGGTCTCGCGGATATTGGTTTGCGTTGCTAGTTTTAAAACCTTTTTATATTCAGTCGCGTTTTCATGAAAAATGCTTTGATATATGAGGTTAGTAAAGCGTGCATACGTCCATTTATTGACCTCTACATACTTATCCAAGGCATCGGTGAACTGCCGGCGGTAGTTTTCTTCTTGCAGAGCAGAGACAAGGTAATTTTCATCACGCTGATTAATAAACTTGGTATGACCACCCACACGTTCAGCCATGACATCCAATACGATATCCAGCAGGCGTGAACGCAGTAAGCGTGCCGGCTCACTTTCAGTTAGTAACATCCCTATGTTGAGCACTGCACGAAAACTGAACAACCCTAGAGCCGTAGTTTTGGTACCCTCATTGATGAGGGTACCAGAAACTAAGCTCTTGAATTCCTTTAGTTTAGCTCCCCGCAAGACCCTATAACCATTACCCTTCAACTCTTCCCCGTGTGATGTAAGGTAACGCTCTATCGTTGCGTCTGCGATCTCGTACAGGCCAACCACCTGTGCCTTAGTGAATACTGTCTCACCTTCAAAGGTCACACCACCCAAGCCCAAGTGCTGCTCGGCTTGTTGCAGGGCGTAGCGGTTGTTAAGGATATTTTGACGGTCATGTGATGATGCGGTTAGGTCTTTAGCCATGCTACATACTCCTTAACCCATTGTCGTGACAGAATTAGCACAGCGTTTTTCCTTACCAAAGGGGGTGGTGTAAAAGCGCTGTTCTATGCCGTAAACCAATAATTTCAAGTCTTCATCCGTTGAGATTTCAAACTTTTGATTCTGTTGATCGAATTTAAGTTTTTGCTTGCAATATCCATCTATGTACTCAAGCATATTGGTTTTATCATCGACTGACATACCTTCAAGCGTTTTCATAGCAAGACCAATTCGTTTTCTATTGGGTGTTGAAACTTTTTCAACACCGTAGTCGTTACTCAGCTCTATGAATGACTCATCCAAAAACTGCTCAACTTCTTCTTTAGTCGCTTCTTTGTACAGTTCATCAATGCCTTTAAAAATGCTTGATATCGTTGCCAGATTTCTAAGTACCAGGGTATCTGAGCCTTTAAAATACACTGCATCAGGCAAAGCGTTTATCACCAAACGGGTTTGGCTTTGTTCAAGGGTTGCCGCTTCGCCAAACACCAATGTTTTTCGCTTAACAAACAGGCTTGGGGTAATTTTTTGAAAATAAAAATCCTCACCCTGGACAGCAAATAAATAGGCAATTTTTGAAAAGTTTTCTTTGATTAAGTCATCGTAGTCTTTTGAATCGTATACCTTCTGCAAAAGGTCAATACAGAACGCTTGGTTGCTAAACCCTTCAATTTTGAACCATGAGTCTTCATCGAGGTTATGGTCTGGGTTGTATGGCACACAGGCAGTTAAATCAACGGTAACTGGATCAAAAAGAGATTGATCCGAAACCAATTTGAAAATGCGTTTTTTTGCTCTTGTTTTTATGTGTGCCAGTATATGGTCCATCACTATTCTCGTTCGATAAAGGTGTAATTGTTAATGCGGTAAGCCAAGGGTATTTGAATATCATCGGGCTTTTTATAGCGTTCTTTACTAATCAGAAAAATTGCTGTGCCGTTTTTGGTGGTGATGTTGTAAAACTCATAACCAAACAACAAAAACAGTGGGTTGAAGTAGAGCGCCTGCGAAAGGTAGGTAAACACAAACAAAACCCCATAGACAAACCATAGGGTTTCAGAGTTACTTATGCTCAGCGCAACAAAAAAGTAGCCCAAATAACTGGGTAAAAAGCTGTTATTGGCATGTTCAATACTGGCGACTTCACCCGCTTTACACTCGTCTTTGCCCAAGTATTTACTTAGCCAAATGCTCAAGCCCGTCGATAAAATAGGAATTGCCAAATAAAACAGATAAGACACTGCGTTCGTAAGTGCGACCGTCCAACCAAAATAATTGACACCACCGAGAAGCTGCCCCAGCGTGATCCCTTCTTGTACCAAAAAGATAATCACCAGCAGCGAAGTGGCATTGAACGTCAGTAAAACCCGAAACGCAGCGTTGATCATTTTACGGTCACCTGACCATTCATTAGCATGGGGAGCAGCCAGTCACGGAGCGACTCCAACCTTGCACTTTCTTTGAGAAGAGTTTGCTTCTTTTGCTCAAGTGGAGCAACGAAATCAAAAAATTGCTTCGCTAAATCCAAAGGTGGAATGGGTACTTGGTGTTTGGTTACAAATGAATCAAATAGTAAGTTTTTGATTCCGCTTGTTTTCCCTTCCCATCCAAACAAGACACCATTGCCATATAGGTCGTTCCAAAGGTAAGCAAAACAATAGAATAAGTCTTTATTACGCAGGGATATTGCCTTACAAAAATTTGAACAAATTAATGGATGAGTAAATCGGCCTAGCACATCATCAGTTATATAAGCCATTCTCCCTGTAGACTGAGTTGGACTGCCACCAGAAATTTCTATTACCAAGTCAAATGGAGCTAAAAGCTTATGATCATTTTTTTTAAGGATAAAGCGATTAGGAGCCACAATTTTTCCATTGCCGTTTAGTCCATTAATATCTGCTCCCCTTATACAGTCAACTTGAAGGGTATAGTTTCCTTCCTGTTCTTCCTTCCCCCAATCTCCTGTTTTGTCGGACTCTATCCAGCTCGCTAAAGTGTCGACTTCCCACCCCTCAGGTATTTCCCGCTTTAGGGTTGGGTTGTAGATCATTTTGCCGCCGGAGGTTTTGTAGGGTTTGCCTTGGCCTTGTGGTGAGTCGTCGGGGAAGTCGAACTGTACAAACCAGTAGTCGTATAGGGTTTTGGCCATGGCTTCCAGCTCGGCGTTGATACGGTTGTTGAGTTCGATTTTTTTGTCGATTGCTGAAAGTACATCAGCAATTTTCTTTTGCTCATCTTTCTCTGAATTTACGTTACAACTCAGCAACTCAAATTCTGTTTTGTTTAATAGAGGAAGAGCCGTGCTTCCTCCTGCCGCATTTCTCAACAACTTGTAATTATTTTTTAAGCAATAATAGATATATTCAGGATCGAAATTGCTATTTATTTTTATTGAGTTAATTTGCTGGTTAGTAATTGATGGGCTTCTAACCATGGCAACTTTCCCCATGGCTGACCCGATACAAGTCACTAATACACTATTGGCAGGAAGAAGCTTCCCTTTTAACTTTTTAACGCCTTCTGGAGAAAGGTATCGTTGTGTAGAGTCGATATATTTCTGTTCAAACGAGTCCGAAGGGGTAACGAAAGGAGTCTCGTCACCAAAATCTTCTGGATTTGCAGATGAAGGAGTTTTTCCTGTGATGATCTCACCAAATTCAGAAAAGTCTACTTTTCTTAGATTACTCATACTTCAACCCCGCCAACTGCTTTTTAATCTCAGTTTCCAATTCACGAGACTGGCTAAATAAGCTATCTAAATTGTTGGTAAAGCCCTGCATCTTTTCAGCAAACTGTTCTGGGGTGATATCCACGTATTCGATTTTGACATCAAAGTATTGGCCCGCACTTAAGCTGTAGTTTTTGGCTTCGATGTCGTCATAACTCACTGCTACCGATAGATCTTCGATGGTTTCTTTGGCGTTAAACACATCAATGATCTGTTGTTCTTCTTCGGCGGTTAATACGGTTTTTTGGTTTTTACCATCTTTAACTTTTTCACCCAGGTTTGATGCATCAACCAGTACCACATCGCCATCGTTGCTGGCGTCGATAAACAAGATGGATACGTTGGTGCCCGTGGTGGCGAAAATATTGGATGGCATAGAGACCACGCCCGCCAGCATTTTGTTTTTCACTAAATGTTCACGGATTTTTTTATCGATACCGGATTGTGCGGTAATAAAACCTGTAGGCACCACGACTGCGGCTTTGCCGTTTGGTTTGAGCGAAGCAATAATGTGTTGTAAAAACAGCGAATAAATCGCCATTTTGTCTTTAGCGGCTTTAGGCACATTGGGAATGCCCGCAAAGAAGCGCTCTTTATTTTCTTTGCTGTCGAGCTCATCCCTAAAGTCGCTAAAATCCAGCTTAAATGGGGGGTTAGAGACGATATAGTCAAAGCGTTTTAGCTCTTTGCCATCCTTATGATAGGGGTGTTGAATGGTATTACCCTGAACCACATTAGGAATGGAATGCACCAAGTTATTTAAGATCAGGTTTAAGCGCAGCAGATTAGATGATTTTTGCGAAATATCCTGGGTGTAAATGCTACAGCGGTTTTCACCAATAGCGTGAGCCACGTTCATTAATAAGGTGCCGGAACCTGCTGACGGATCGTAACAGGCCACGTTACGCACTGTGCCGCGCTGGTCTTGTGGCACTAAGATTTCCGCCATAATGCGCGCTACCGCATGAGGGGTAAAATACTCGGCGTATTTGCCGCCGGAGTTGCTGTTGTAGTCTTTGATCAGGTATTCAAAGATGGTGGCGTAGAAGTCGAATTTTTGCGTGAAGATGCGCTCAAAGCTGAACTCCACCAGTTTGTTGATAATGGCACGGCAGAAGGCATCGCGCTTGGAATCGTCGGCAATGTATTGGCTAATGCGGTCGAACAGCACTACTTTTGCGCCGCCATCGGTTTTTACTGCAAACACATCGTTATTGCTAATGGCAATGTCGATAAGGGTATCGTCAAATAGCTTGGCAAAGTCGGGCGCGTTCTGTTGGCTAAACAAGTAGCTGATAAAGTGCTGCGGTTTTAGCCGTGCGGTATCGCCACCCATTTGCAGTTGCAGCATATCGAGGTCGTCTTCGCTCATGGCTGCCAAAGCATCTTCCCAGTTATCCGCTTTGGCAATGTTATCGTCGATATTTTTGGCTTCAAAGGCAAATTTATCGTTTAAAAACTTGTACAAAAAGGTTTGGGTAATGATTTTAAATTCGTTACCGTCGTTACCTAAACCATAGTTGGCACAGATGCTTTTTAAGCTATCAATCAGGGTTTTGGTTTTTTGCTGAAATTCTAATTCAACCATTTTCTATTTATTTCCTATTCGGTTTTACCGGCGCTTATTATTAGTAACAAATAGCCACTACCACGCTTGGCTGCCGGTATTAAATTCTTTTAAGTATTCCGCGACGACGAGGTGATTAATGTAACGTGAGGCGTCGGCGTTGAGTTTAATGTTTTGTTCTTTCATAAAGCGCGCTATTACCAGTGGCATCATTTGCCGTTCGAAGTAACTTTCGTTATCTAGCACTTGGCTGTTGTTGAGCACTTGCTCGTCGGCATCTTGCTTTACGCCTGCCAATGCTTCAAAAATTTTACGTTCGGACTCGCTAATATCACTTTGGCTTTGCTGGCGCTCTTGTAGGCGTTTGTGAATGCGGGTGTATTTTGCATCGCCTAAGTACTTTTGCCTGAGTTGGTTGTTTTGGCGATTGAGCTCTTTGACGCGGTCGTGAATTTTATTCAGCGCGTCGATATTGGCAACCATCTCATCCTGGGTGACTTCGCTGAGGTTTTTCTTTTTAAAGAGGCGCTCTAGTTCTTCTTTTAAGCTGATGAACTGTGGGTCTTGCTGGTCAAAGTTGCTGGCCAGTGCTTCGCGGGTTTGGCGCAGGGTGTTTTTAAGCTTGTCTGCCAGCACCAGCTCTTCTTCGCCGATTTTTACAAACTTGAAAATCACGTCTTCTAAGGCGCGGTTGAGCAAGTTAGTGGTGTCTTCACCGCTTTCTAAGTCGTTTTTAAGATTGAGTAAGTCCAAGTGATTACTGGTTTCACGATACAGCACATTGAGCTTGGCAAAATCCAGTTCATCGAGAAAATCATACTCGCCTTGCAAACGGATCAAGTTATACAAGCTGCGGGCATCGGCTAAGGCTTTTTTGAGTGCGAGCACGGTGTCGCGATCTTGAATTTGGCTGATTTGATTACAGAACTCTTCCATGTTGTCGGTATCAAAACGGAACAGCACGTCTTTAATGTGTTCGATTTCTTGCTTGATTTCTTCCTGAGATTTAAACAGCTGTGAGTAATGCTCCATCTCATCGCCGAGTTCCGACTGTAACTCGTCGAAATAGGCTTTGTTGGTGGCGTCAAACTCTTTGCGAATGTCGGCAAAGTCCACCACGTAGCCGTAGCGAAAATCTTTGTAAGTACGGTTCACTCGTGTGAGCGCTTGCAGCAAATTGTGTTTGCGGATCACCCGACCAAGGTAGAGCTTTTTCAGGCGCTTGGCGTCAAAGCCGGTGAGCAGCATGTTGTACACAAACAAAAAGTCGATTTTGCCTGCTTTGAAGTCTTCTACCCAGTTTTTGCGTTCTTCTTTGGTGCCGATGTCGTGCAGGATCAGGGCAGCGTTTTTTACCTTTTGTGCTTGTTTAGCAGACTCAGCATAACTGGTTGGCGCAGGCTCAGCGACTTCGAGTATCTGGCTATTTGAATTGGATGTTTGCGGTGCTGTTTTAGGTAACACGGGCGTATCCGCATAAACGCCATTAAAAATCTCAAACATCTGCTTGGCTTGATCTGAGCTGTCGCAAATGACCATGCCACCAATCGTTGCATCGTTTAATGCGCCACGGCTTTTTTCAAAGTCGTTTACGATGTAAGTCAGCATGGGCTCAACAAAGCTTGGGTGGGCGTAAATCAGTTTGCGATCCACATCGCCCATTTTCACTTCAGCTTCTTCAAGGGCTTTTTGCAATTCTATTTTGTATTGGGTGCTGATCTCCTCACGAATTAGGCGCAAGGTGTAACCGTCAGCTATGGACGCGTTGTAATAGTACTTGTGAATGTAGTCGCCAAACAAAGCGCGTGAATTGTAGTCGTCACCCAATAGCGGCGTACCAGTTAAGCCAATTTTAATAGCGTTGCTGTCTGACTGGCTTAGGTTGGCTAGGAAACTGCCTTTAGGGTTATAGCTGCGGTGTACTTCATCTAAAAAGTACACACGCTGTATTGCCACGTTATAGTCTTTGGTGCTGACTACATCTGGGTCGTCTTGAAATTTTTGAATGTTTACCACGGTAATTTCTGGCTTGCCAGAATGGTTATGGATCACCTGCGTGGCTTTGATGTCGCGGGTAAAGGCATCCCGTGAGTTGATGGTGTGTACGGTTAAACCACGGGCGGTAAATTCGCGCTGTGCTTGTTGCAGTAGGTCTAAGCGGTCAACGATAAAGTAAAACTTTGGAATAACCTGCTGCTTTTGAAAGTAGTCGGTTAAAAAGCGCACGTTGTAAAACGTTAGGGCGGTTTTACCACTGCCTTGGGTGTGCCAAATGATGCCTTTTTTAACGCCTTCGCTTAGCTTTTGCTCAATAGCTTTGGTGGCAAACATCTGCGGATAACGCATGATGTGCTTTTGTAACCCGTCCGACTCAGACACATACGCCAAGGCGTAACGCAAAATAAAAGCTAAGCGCTCACGACTGAGTAAAGACGTACAAATGCGGTTGGTTGGGCGCTCGGGCTGCTTGTTGGTCTGGAACTCTGGGTTACTGCGGATTACCTCCAGATTGTTGTCTTTTAAGACTTTTAGCTCGTCATCATCCGATACCTGCTTCAGCAAGGCGGTTAAGTTTAAGATTTCTTCTTCGCGGAAATAGTTAAATACCGGCTTATGGTAAGAACTACTGGCATAGAAGGCACCTTGCACGGGTTCTGGGTCGCCGTCGTCGTACTCCATGTTATTGGAGAAAATCATAAACTGGGTAATGTTGGCAAAACGCTTAAACTTAGGGTTTTGAAAGCGTTTGTTGATGCGGTCACGCTCGGCCAAAATACCTTCGCGATTATTCGGCTTCTTCACCTCGATAAACACTAATGGCATGCCATTGATAAGCAGCGTGATGTCTGGGCGGAATTCTTCATCGCCGTTTTGACACGTTAACTCTGTGACAACATGGAAGGTATTGTTATTGAAGTTTTCAAAGTCGATCAGCTTGGTATTTGAACGCTCTGACAAGCGCTCAAAGAAGGCTTTGCCTAGGTCTTCGTTATCAAGTAATAGTTTGACATCTTCCAACAAACGACCGGCTTCAGCATCTTCAATACCAGGGTTAATTTTGCCGATAGCGGTTTTGAATAAGCCAGGGAAGATATTAGTGTCGAGGTCCCAGCTTTGCCCTTTAAGTGATAGATATTGGTAGCCTAGGCGCATTAAATGAAGAATTGCAGGGATTTTTACCCGGCTATCTTCATTAAATTTATTGGTATTGAAGGCCATAACATTCCTTGTAGTCGTTTTAATTCGGAACCTGCTCAAGCAAATCGCTCAATGGGCAGTTAAACAAATCACACAGCTTATCGAGCGCTTCTAAATCCACCTTGAGCGCGGTTTCTTTGTACAGTAGCGTGACTGTGGTACGGCTGAGGCCGGTTTCTCGCATCACGTCGCTAATGCGCATTTTTCTCTCACCCATTAATCGGGCTAGGTGGCAGCGGATCATGCTCTCTCCACGGTGTTTTCTTAACCATAAACTTGGGGATTTTTCACTGTTGCTTACCCTACCACGATTATGATTATTCTCAACTTATTTGAGTTAAAACCAAATAATTGAGCCCATTTGTTATTTGTTCGGTACTGGTTGTTGGTACGCTGGCGGTTCACGGGAATGCGTCTAGCGGTCTTGTATGTGTTGGACTTCAAGCATCGCTAGGTATTTATGTTGACTGGCGGTTCACTGCAAGGCGACAAGCCTACACAGGTTTCATCGCCTCGTTAGTCATCCAAGATGCTGCCTTTCACGCCCTGTTTATTTTAAAGAAAGTGCGTGGGCGGGTGTTGTCGTCTAACCAGTTCAATAAATAGCCGCCTTTTGTTTTCAAGAGAAGTGTCCCCTTGCGGATCACGGGTACGGGCAGCCACTTGCAGCCAAGAGCAGATTTTGACTGAGCTATCTTGCCCTGCCGGTTGCATCACCAGCCAGTTTTGCGTGTTATAGGCAAAACCAGTCGATAATGTTGGATCTTGGAAATTCACCATTGGCCCCTCTCGTCAAATAAACAGGGGCATAAATGTTACTGCGGCCAAAGCCTGTTTTGGCTTTTACCTCGGGCAAACGCAAAATCCGCTGCTGACGCGCTGGGTGTACTGATGTGTTGGGTGATTGCGTTGTTGGGTCATCGTTTCTATTTTTTCAACATAAGCCTCAATGATCTATTAAGTTCAGTTAGGAGTTTGCCTAGGGCGTGCAGCTTTCTGGGGGTATCAGTAACAAACCGCCCCAGATGCCCAAGGGATGGCGTATTACTTTGAAACTTCCTACCCAAAACCCTATTTTGGTGAGTCGTTTGGATTGAGTGTTGATATGTCGAATGTATCGACACATAAAAAACTTATGTCGAAAAAACAGTGAAAAATCGACACATAAAATTGATATATCGATGTAATCGACATAAACTGACCCAATTGTTCATTTATGTCGATTTAGACTGGAAATTTAAACATGACCTGGCAAGCAGAGCAGCCTTACAACCAATTACCCACATTGCCGCCCAATCTAGATTTCATAGAAACGAAAGCTGTTCTGAAAGCTTGTATTTCTGCACGCGCCGCTGTAGCAGAATTAAAAAAGGCAGGGGAACTCATACCTAACCAAAGCATGCTAATTAACTTATTGCCTTTGCTGGAAGCAAAAGACAGTTCAGAAATTGAAAATATTGTCACCACTACCGATAAGCTTTTTCAGTATGCGCTAGAAGATAAAGGCGCTGATCATGCAACAAAGGAAGCTTTACGCTACAGAACAGCGTTATATCAAGGCTATATACAGCTTGAAAGAAAGCCGCTTTGCACAGCGACTGCCATTGAAGTATGTAGTACGTTAAAGCACTGTGAAATGGATATTCGTAAAGTGCCGGGGACTTTTATAGGCAACCAGACGTCAGGAGAAATTATCTATACCCCGCCTGCTGGAGAGAACGTTATCCGCGACTTGTTAACTAACTGGGAGCGATTTCTTCATGATGACGATGATATAGATCCATTAATAAAGATGGCTGTTAGCCATTATCAATTTGAAGCCATACACCCATTTTATGATGGAAATGGTCGAACAGGACGTATTTTAAACGTTTTGTACCTTATTGAATGCGGTCTTTTAACGCTTCCTATTTTGTACTTAAGCCGTTTCATCGTTCATAACAAACAAGACTATTATCGCCTATTGAACCAAGTGACCAAAGATCAGAATTGGGAAGATTGGCTGTTATTTATGCTAAAAGGTGTCGAGCAAACTGCCATATGGACTAGTGATAAAATCACAGCGATTAGGGCACTTATGGAAAGTACAACCGATTACATAAAAGCACAGCTACCTAAAATATATAGCTATGAGCTTGTTCAGCTTATTTTTGAACAACCCTACTGCCGTATCAATAATCTAGTTGAACGTGATATTGCAAAACGCCAAACTGCTTCAACGTATTTAAAGCAGTTAGCGGATATTGGCGTGCTGCAAGAAATAAATTCCGGTAAGGAAAAATTATTTGTACACCCACGGTTGATGGCGCTAATGACAAAAGACATTAATAGCATCAACGCTTTTTGAGGTGCAAAATATTCGTCCAGTCCTGAGCTAGGTGGAACAAATGGCGAAGGAATAATGGTAAAAAGTAAAATTATAACTTATCTATATACTAAAAAATGAAAATATAGTTCCACTAACTCATTAAACGTTAAACGCTGATTGTTTCATGACTTGCTCGGCTCGGCTGATCCCTAGGCGCTTAGCAACGGCTTGCCATTGCTTCACCGTTGTAGAGTTCACCGGAGTGAAGCGTCAGGATTGGATTAATTTGCAAGCGATAGGCTGAGGTTAAAAATGCTTTATCGTAGGCAAAACTAAACACGCCACCTCGGCTTGAATCGCTGTAAGAAAGCAGCCCTATTAGCAAAAGGCGCTTCATCACCTTTAAACTGATAGGCTTCGAACAGCTGATGCAAATAGCGTGATGCCGCATCGTAACCACTGGCGCAAGTTCGATCCGCTTGCTCTTGTGCTTGCTGCCAGCAGTGCTCGCGCTGATTGTAGATATCCGTCAACATCTTCTCTTTTTCCGCTTTTTCGAGCGCCATTTTCTTTGCGAGTGCTGCGGCTTGCTCTTGCTGTAATTGGCTTTGCGCTTGCTCAATGAAAGGGGAAATTACCTCGGGGGTTAACCAATACTGATAGATTTCATCTGTGTTGGCAGATTCTTTTCTCGTCAGCACTAAGGCTTGGTGTCGGGTTAACTGTCCTTGTTCAAACAGCGTGCCTAAAAGCGTGTCTTTCTCTACTTCCGTGAGATTGTTTAGCCACGTATCAAACTGAAACTGGGCTTGTTTGGCTTGATGACTTGGGTTCGTTCAGCACCATAGCGAGTGCCTTAACCAAGGCTAAAGGAATATCATACAGCGCTGCAAAGGCCTGCAACTCTTCACTAAGGTGCTCAAACTCAAATTGAATCAACGGCACTCGATCAACTTCGTCATTCCAATCAAACGCTTTGAGCCACATAAAGTACACAAGGCGCCAATCCCCTTGCATTAACTCGCTGCGTAAACTGGCTAAATGCTGGAAAAAGTCGTCAGCATGTTCATCGTCAAAATATTCGTCATACTCCTCAAGGGAAAAAATCAGCAACAGCCACTCATCGCTTTGATGCACATGAAGCCCATCACTTGAAAAGCCAAGTAACGCATCAGGAAGCGTTCCAGCTGGTAGCTTGATGTAAGCATCAATTGAGCCCCAATCGGCATAGTAAAAACCGATATCGATGTATTTTAACATCAGCTCAAAAGGCTCTGCCTTTAGGTCACTGTAGGTGTAATACACCTGAAAGGACGTAGCACTGATCTCAGCACGGCTTGAAATGGCTCTGAGTGCTTAGCCGCTTTAGCATCTAAATACCCATCCAGACGCTCGAATTTATAGTATTGATATTCGCTCACGATGACCTTGCTATGTATTTATTGTGAATTAAAAAGTTTGTTTTACTTTCATAGAAAAAGCGCTGCATTTTCTTGTTTGCGCTGATTCAATGTCTTAGCAATCGCAGATACGGTTGTTTTGCTGATTCCTTGTTGCTTCGCAAGATAAGTAAATTGGCTGATGGCTTCTGCGGCTTCTGCAATGACTTTCCTTGCCTCATGCCAACTCCCATAACCAGCACTGGTCGCTAGTTTTTGCATCACCTTAAGCGGTGGCGCTTTGCCATAGCCTTCGAACGCAGTGGCGTGTTGGTTAAATGGATTCGGACTATAAGTGACATCGTAAAAGGGAGCAGGCTGCCATTGGCCATCGTCCGCTTGCAAAAACGCCCAGTTTTTACTGTGATCGTCTTGGTTAGACGACAGCAGATTAAACATGGCGCGGCGGAATTGCAGCTGTCCAGCAGCTGGAGATTTACACAACTGACGGCTGGCTTTGATCAAGTCAATGTAATCTAAACTTGGCGTTCGAAAGTCTGCATCCAGCAGCCCGCAGGCGCTGTGCATATGCAAGCGGCCTGAACTGTGCTTACAGCCTAAATTGCTCTGTTGAGTGACATAATCAAAACGCTTGAGTGCTAACCAAGCAGGCGCACCGCTTGTAGGTGGCGCTTCAATGAGTTGCCAGTCCGGCGGTTGACACTTAGCGACCTCAGCCATTTGCAAATAGACAGCCTCACACAAACCTTCTTCATGGCCGAGCGCTAGATTTTTCGAGGTAAACTTAATCAGCCACGCTTCATCACCTGGCTGAGCAAAGGTTCGACAATGCTGAGCTTCCCCAGCTGGCATATAAATCTGTGCCTTGGGCCTTGCCCCACCCGAGCTACCTCCGGCGACTAATGCGGCCAACACCTGTTGCGTATGTCCATCTAACTCATCGTGGTTATCATCCATATAATCTGACATTGAAGCATCGAACAGCGTTTGTGCTGCTAAGCCAAGTGTTGCTAAATCAATATCAGCATGCCTCGTGACTGAAAACTCCGACACCGGAGAAAAAGACAAAGCTCCCATGCCTTTATCACCGACAAAGGCCAACCTATCCATCGCCGTTAATTGATTAGGCAGGATGCCCTGTTGCCGGAAAATACGATCTTGTAACAGCATGCCCCAGCCATCGGGCAAACAATCTCCAAATACGCCATGTACACCTTGATGCGGCTCTTTAGGTGCGGCTTGAACTTGTGTGCTCGCTTGCAAGGTAAACGGTGATAAATTGCCAAACTGCTGCAAATAGCTGTCGGCATACTGAAAAAAAACACCTTGCCGATTCTGCGCCAAGATCCCTACGGTGACCTGCTCACCTGAGCTTAACGTACGGGTTACGGTGAGTTTTTGAATGGGTTTAAAACTCATCTTTTAGCACCTCATCAATACTCGTGGGTATAGCAGTGCGTTCTTTGCTAGGTTGCGTGAGCTGATAGAGCCTCTCTAGCGAATCAAGTGTTTGCCATAGCAACAGCAATTGGCGAAATGAAATTTGCCCGGTCAGCTCAAATTTCTTAATGGTGGCCGCAGGTACGCAGCTTCGCTCTGCCAACGCAGCGCGTGACAGCTTTGCCTGCTTTCGTAACTCCCGCAAATAAGCAGCATAGGCTTGGCTTACATCGGTATCATCAAGTAAGGTAAAATTCATCTGCAAAGACCAAATGGATACAGTTATATCCATAATAGCGAAATAAAACAGAAAGTGGATATTATTGTATCCATTATCGGATGAGGTGTTGAAAAAATTACTCGATAAAGCCTTTCAAAACTGCTATTTTTAAATCCTGACAGCAGCATAAAAACGGCACTGTTTTTCCGTACTCATAGCCAAGAAGCACCACTAAGATTTAGTAAAAGCCATAGGCAAGTGGTGGGCAGTTTGGTGAGAAAACAGGCATTTTTGCACGGTTTCTTTTCGCTAACTTGTTGATTTTTCTTGAGTCTAACCCGCTATTTAATAAGCAGGTGCAGAATATTAGCAACCCCAAATAGGAATCCCCATGTCATCATCAGCCGATATTCTTTTTATCTCCCACGGTGGCGGCCCGCTGCCATTACTGGGCGATGCTGGACATGTGGAAATGGTGCAGTGCTTACAAGAATTTGCGCTAAAAATCCCTAAGCCATCTGCGATTTTAGTAATCAGTGCTCATTGGGAGGCAAGCCGAGCAACGGTAACCAGCGGCGTGAAACCTGAGTTAATTTACGATTATTCGGGTTTCCCGTCGGAATCCTACACCTTCAAATACCCTGCACTCGGCGCACCCGATTTGGCCGATGATATTCGGCATGCGTTAACCGACTCAGGTATTGATGCAGCATCGGACGCGCAGCGCGGCTGGGATCACGGTGTATTTGTGCCGCTTAAAATCATGTACCCCAATGCCGATATTCCCTGCGTACAACTGTCGTTGGTACGGGGATTGGATGCCGACGCTCATATGGCGCTAGGCCAAGCCTTACAAACACTGAATCATCCGGGGTTATTGGTCATCGGCTCGGGATTTTCCTTTCACAACATGCGCGCATTTTTTGCTGCCGAAACCCCTGAAATTCGTCAGGCCAATTTGGCATTTCAACAATGGCTGAATGACACCTGTTTGAACACTGAGCTGAGCGAAGACGAACGAACACAACGATTCCGCCAGTGGGCATTGGCACCCTCAGCACGTTTTTGTCATCCGCGTGAAGAACATCTTATGCCGTTACATGTTTGTTATGGCTTGGCTGCACGAGCTGCCGACCAAGGCTCAGCACCATGTATTTTAGGAAAGGCCTCGGGGATGTATTTATGGCGAGCCTGATGGTTAAACCGATTTTGAGATATACTTAAACCATCTCCAGTGCAGCGATATTCATCATGACCAAGACATTCACCGGTACTCTGTTTATTTTTTCAGCTCCGTCAGGGGCCGGTAAAACAAGCCTAGTAAAATCCCTACTTACTTCTACCGGCTACATTGGCGTATCGGTTTCCCATACCACACGCACACCTCGTCCTGGCGAAGAAAATGCGAAAGATTACAACTTCGTCAGCCGCGAACAATTCCAAGAATTGATCAACGCTGGTGCATTTTTAGAGCACGCACAAGTTTTTGATCACCTCTATGGAACCTCTCAGGCTTGGGTAGAATCTGAGCTTGAAGCTGGTCGTGATGTTATTTTAGAAATCGACTGGCAAGGGGCCGAGCAAGTGCGTAAGCAAATGACCGACGCCGTCAGCGTATTTATTGCCCCGCCATCCATTGAAGCCTTGCAGCAACGTTTGCAAGATCGTGGCCAAGACAGTGACGATATCATTGCTCGGCGTATGCGTGATGCCAAAAGCGAGATGAGCCACTACGGCGAATACGATTACTTGATCATCAATGATGATTTCAACAACACGGTGGATGAGCTACGCGCCATTATTATTGCTCGCCGCCATCGGTTAGAAGCGCAGCGAATTCGCCACGCAGATACCCTAAAAAACTTACTTAGCTGAACATCATTTTGCCTGCGTCCTCTTCCTTTATTGAGGAATTCGCATACAATACTCGGTTCTATTGAATTCATACCCGATTACAGGATCTATCATGGCACGTGTAACCGTAGAAGATTGCTTGAATAACGTTGAAAACCGCTTTGAATTGGTCATGCTAGCGTCTAAGCGCGCTCGTCAGATCGCCGTTCAAGGTGCTGAACCTCTTGTCCCTGAAGAAAACGACAAGCCAACCGTCATCGCTTTGCGCGAAATCTCTGAAGACCTAGTCACGCCAACGACGATGGCCGCCCAAGAAGCAGCAGCCCGCGCGGAACGTGAATACTAAGAGCGAGCGAGCAAAGTGCCAACCATTGATGCGTTATCGGAGCGACTTAGCCAATATCTGAGCAACAGCCAGATCAAACAAGTATGTCGCGCCTATTACTACGCCGAACAGGCACATGAAGGGCAACGTCGCCGCAGCGGTGAGCCCTACATTATCCATCCATTAGCCGTCGCTAATATCCTCACCGACATGCACTTAGACCATCAAAGCTTGATGGCCGCCATGCTGCACGACGTGATCGAAGATACCGGAATTCCTAAGTCAGCCCTATCTACCCAGTTTGGCGAAGTTGTCACTGATCTCGTAGATGGGGTTTCTAAGCTCACGCATATCCATTTCGAGAGCAAAGAAGAGCAGCAAGCAGAGAACTTCCAAAAGATGGCGATGGCGATGGCCAAAGACATTCGTGTGATTTTGGTTAAACTTGCTGACCGCTTGCACAATCTACGCACACTGGGTTCTCTCAAGCCGGAAAAACGCCGTCGCATTGCCCGCGAAACACTTGACATCTACTCCCCCATTGCTAACCGCTTAGGCTTGAATAGCATTCGAGTTGAGATGGAAGAGTTGTGTTTCGAAGCTATGTATCCGATGCGTTCGAAATTAATTCGCAAGGCAGTTAAAGCCGCCCGCGGTCATCGCTCGGAAGTGGTCGATAACATCGCCAATGCTGTGCGTAACCGGCTGAACGAAAGCAATATCTCAGTACGCGTATTTGGTCGCGAAAAGCATCTGTACAGTATTTACAACAAGATGCGCGATCAGCGTAAGTCACTGTCCGATATTATGGATGTGTACGGTTTTCGCATTGTTACCGATTCAATTGACGACTGCTACCGTACTCTCGGTGCGATGCACAGCCTGTACAAGCCGATTCCAGGTCGTTTTAAAGACTATATCGCCATCCCGAAAACCAACGGTTATCAATCACTACATACCACCTTAATTGGCATTGGTGGTGTACCGATTGAAATTCAGATTCGCACCGAAGAAATGGAAGCGATGGCGAATCATGGTATCGCGGCACATTGGCTGTATAAATCTGAAAGCGATCAAGCCAGTGGCACTCAGCGCGCGCGTCAGTGGGTACAAAACCTACTTGAGCTGCAAAAGAACGCGGGCAGCCCTATCGAATTCGTTGAACACGTAAAAGTCGATCTGTTCCCAGATGAGATTTACGTGTTCACACCAAAAGGCAAAATATTAGAACTACCGTCGGGATCGACAGCCATCGACTTTGCCTATGCTGTGCATACCGATGTTGGTAATCACTGCATCGCCTGTCGTATTAATCGTCAGCTCGCACCGCTAAGTGCACGTTTGCAAAATGGTCAGACAGTGCAAATCGTTACTGCTGCTAGTGCTCAGCCCAATCCCGCCTGGCTCAACTTTGTGGTCACCGGCAAGTCTCGCTCAAATATTCGTAACTACTTGAAGAGCCAACGTCGTTCAGAATCGGTTGCGCTAGGCGAACGCTTACTTGGCAAAGCGATCGGTGCGCTGGGCAAAACGATGGAAGATATTGATCAAGCTCATATTGCCCAAGTACTGAAAGAAACCAACTTAAATTCATTAGAAGACTTGCTCGAAGATATTGGCTCCGGCAACCGTATGGCACCATTGCTAGCGCGTCGTTTATTGGTGGCTAACCGTGATAGCGACATTGATCTGCACGCCATCGAAGCTTCACCTCTAGCCATTAAGGGCACTGAAGGTTTAGTGGTGAGTTTTGCTAAGTGCTGTAGCCCGATTCCCGGCGATCCAATTGTTGGCCATGTTAGTTCTGGCCGTGGTTTGGTAATTCATACCGAGAATTGTCGTAACGTCGAAGAGCTACGCAATAACCCAGAAAAATGCGTTATTTTAAGCTGGGATAAAGATATCAGCAGCGAATTCACCGTAGACCTTAAGGTTTACATGGAAAATCGCCGCGGCATTATTGTTGAAGTCGCCAGTGCAATTAACCAAGCCGATGCCAATATCGAAAAAATCAGCGTTGAAGAAAAAGACGCGCGTTTAAGTGTTACCAATCTCAAAATCAGTATTCAGGGCCGTAAGCATCTAGCCCGCACTATTCGTCGCTTGCGTACCATTCGCGGCGTGAACAAAATCGTTCGCATCAAACAATAAGGATTGCTCATGACTCGCGAGATCATCGCCACTGAAAATGCTCCAGCCGCTATCGGCACTTACTCTCAAGCGGTAAAAGTCGGCACAACGGTTTATTTGTCAGGTCAGATTCCATTAGTACCAAGCACCATGGAAATGGTTGAAGGCGATATTGAAGCACGCGTTCACCAAGTATTTAAGAACCTCAGTGCTGTGTGTGAAGCTGCCGGTGGTTCGCTGCAACAAATCGCGAAACTGAACATCTTTTTAACCGACCTCAGCAACTTTGCGACGGTTAATAAGGTGATGGCAGAATACTTTGAACAGCCCTACCCCGCTCGCGCTGCGGTGGGTGTCGCGCAGTTGCCGCGTGACGCTGGCGTTGAAATGGATGGCGTACTTGAGTTGGTATAAACCCAAGATGTCGATCAAGATCAATAAAAAGGCCTCATTGAGGCCTTGCAGATTGATTGTGCACAATATCGTTAATCACAATTCATCGTGTCGCTATTAATGGTCATTGCCCAGATGCCAGAAAAAGCGAACTCTTGCAACAACTCATAACGATTTAAATAACGACTACAGCCATTACGCAGCATGATTTTCATTGCGGCAATCGAGGGATCAAGCATCTTAGCAGGGCCGGAGTTACTCGGTACGTAGCGATAACCCAACGAATCACCCGCAGGAATTAAATTGCCTTGGGCATAATCAAGCGTACTCATAGTATCGCTAATAAACACACTCACAGACTGATCAAGGGCATTGTCGATACGAATCGTCGGATAGCGTATTTCTTGCTTCGCAGGAACCGACGTACACGCGTTCAAACACCCAACGACCAATAGCACCCATCCGTAACGCATGATTCCAAGCCTTGCTACTTCAGTAAGCTCTGACGGTATTATATTTTTTTCATGTCGGCAATTTGTCATCATCTCAACGGTAGAACTCACACTAAGCCCATGTCGTTCAGCATTCGGTCGTATCCATCGCGGTAGTTAACGAATTTAAATTCATAACCTAACGCTCGTAAGCGTTTATTAGAACAACGACGATTGGCACGGCGAGACACCTCGCCAACGTCATTATCTGGATCGACTTCACCAATGCGGTCTTTCATCCACTCAAGCACATCAAATAACGGAGCTGGTTCATCATCGGTTGCTAAATACAGGTTATCTAGTGTTTCACCGGCGAGGCTTTTATCAATCAATAAATTCAGTACGCCGATACAATCATCGCGGTGAATACGATTGGTCCATACCGCAGGCTCTGGATCACAATAACCACCGTGACGCGCTTGTTCGATCATGCGCGTACGGCCGGGGCCATAAATGCCGGTAAAACGCACAGAAGTGCTCGGTACGTTGGCGGCATTCAAAATGCCTTCTGCCGCTAACATCTCTTTACCGGCAAAACTGCTTGGCTTGGTTTCTGATATCTCATCGACCCATTCACCATCCATTTGATGGTAAACACTAGAACTAGACACAAAGATGACACGCTTAGGCGATTGGTCTTTAAGGGCCTTTAAAATGTTTTTTAGGCCTTTCACGTAATAATTATGGTATCCCTCTTTTGAAAACACCGGCGATGCCACGCTATATACGACGATATCCAGCTCCGTCGGCAAATCAATCAAGGTTTCGGCATTGGCAACATCGGCGCTGATAACCGTTACGCCTTCAGCAACCGGTTTATTTGAACGGCGAACACCCCAGACGTCATGCCCTTGCTGCACTAAGCTTTCAGCCAGATGACCACCGATGTCGCCAGTTCCCACTATCAAAATTCGAGCCATGCTACTCCTCCACGCTTTGGCAATTGGCACCCCACAGAACAAGGTGCGTCCAAGGATAATTTTTTATTCTAATCAACGGCCTGTAACCTAGCCCAAAGATAGGTAAAATAAATCAACTTTCTTGTAATCATTCAAGGTAACAATCATGACCCTGACCGAGCTTAAGTACATCATCACTCTCGCGCAGGAACATCATTTTGGACGCGCGGCAGAAAAGTGTCATGTAAGCCAGCCAACCTTAAGTGTGGCCATTAAAAAACTGGAACGCGAGCTTGATATTGCCATTTTTGAACGCAGTAAAAGCTCAGTAACCGTTACACCTCTCGGCGAGCGCATTATTGCCCAAGCGCAGCGTGTTTTGGAAGAATCCCGCGCAATTAAAGAAATTGCTAGCTCCGGAAAAGACCAACTCACCACGCCGCTCAAGATAGGTGCCATTTTCACCATTGGACCGTACCTGTTCCCACACCTTGTGCCGCAAATCCACAAACAAGCGCCCACGATGCCCTTGTACTTGGAGGAAAACTACACGGGCGTACTGCGTCATCAATTACGCGATGGTGAACTGGATGCCATTATAATAGCGTTGCCATTTACCGAAACGGATGTGTTAACACGCCCACTATATGACGAAAACTTTGTTGTAGTACTACCGAAAACGCACGCATGGACTAAGCAAACGTTCATCAAGGCAGAGCAGCTTACCGATGAAGATTTGCTCATGCTGGGCGAAGGGCACTGCTTCCGCGATCAAGTGTTCGAGCACTGCCCTGCGCTGAATCGCAAACATCATTCACGCTTAGGAAGTGTATTGGAAGGCAGTTCACTAGAAACGCTCAAATACATGGTGGCTTCTGGCTTAGGAATTACTGTACTGCCTGAATCTGCGATCAGTAATTTGGATCTGAATCTCGTTACAACTCGTCCGTTCGAAAGCCCAGCACCATTTCGTACTGTGGCCTTAGCTTGGCGCGCCAGCTTTCCGCGCGGGCAAGCAATAGATCTATTGCTTGATACTGCGGCCCAATGTCGCATTAAACACTAAACCGACAATGGCAAAGCCTATTTATGTCTAAGCTAAGCGAACTTACTGAGCTTAAAGGCGTTGGCCCTAAGCTCGCGGAGCAACTGCATAAATTGCATATTTATACCTTGGCCGATTTGTTTTTCCACTTACCCTTTCGCTATGAAGATCGCAGTCGCATCACCCCTATTGGGGCCTTGCAGCCGATGTCGCCCTCGGTATTTCAAGGTGAGGTGCGTGGTGCCAATGTCTTGTTTGGTAAACGTCGTAGTCTATTAGTAAAACTACAAGACCAGAGCGGCACTGTGAGTCTGCGGTTTTATCATTTTACTGCCACACAAAAAAATCAAATGGCAGTCGGTGCGACATTGCGTTGCTATGGCGAACCGCGACGTGGCGCCAGTGGCTTAGAGATTTATCATCCCGAATACTCGGTCATTCGCGATGATGAACCGCCCGAACTTGAGGCCAAACTAACACCCGTCTACCCGGCAACCGATGGCATTAGCCAGCAACGCTTGCGCCTACTACACCAACAAGCCACCGAGCTACTGGCACAACAAAAAGTCGACCTTCCTGATTTATTGCCCGCCGACTGCCTACCGCAATGGCGCTTGCCAACATTGAGCCAAGCCTTGTTGTTTTTACATCAACCTCCCAGCGGCACGGATTTAACCCGACTAACACTTGGACAGCATCCGGCACAGAAACGGCTAATTTTAGAAGAACTACTGGCTCATCAATTATCACTGCATAAACTGCGTGCTCAGGTACAAGCGGACCAAGCACCTGCAGTGGTTAGCGCGCATATTTTACGCAACAAACTGCTGGCTGAATTACCATTTAAACCAACCAAGGCTCAGCAACGAGTGACCGATGAGATCACTGCCGATCTCGAAAATCCTTACCCTATGCTGCGCTTAGTGCAAGGTGATGTTGGCTCGGGCAAAACCTTAGTAGCCGCCCTCGCGGCGTGCGACTTACTCGAAGCTGGCTACCAAGTTGCGCTCATGGCTCCGACCGAAATCTTAGCCGAACAACACCTGCAAAATTTGACGGCATGGTTTGAGCCGCTAGACATCCAGGTTGGCTGGCTGACAGGTAAGCTCAAAGGAAAAGCGCGTCTCCAAACCCAAGAAGCCATTGCCGATGGTAGTGTTCAATTGGTGATTGGTACTCATGCCTTATTTCAAGACGATGTGCACTTCTCCCGCCTCGGCTTAGTCATTATTGATGAACAGCATCGTTTTGGTGTCCACCAACGCTTAGCCTTACGAGAGAAAGGTGCGCATTTAAATATTGCACCACATCAACTGATTATGACTGCCACACCGATTCCTCGCACACTGGCGATGAGTGCCTATGCCGATCTCGACACCTCCATTATCGATGAGCTACCGCCGGGCCGCAGCCCAATCACGACGGTCGCAATATCCGCTCAACGACGTCCGGAAGTCATTGAGCGGGTAAACAATGCTTGTGCTGAAGGCGCTCAGGCCTACTGGGTCTGTACACTGATCGAAGAAAGCGAAACCCTGCAATGCCAAGCGGCGGAAAATACCGCTGCAGAGTTGCGCGAAGCTTTACCGCATCTGCGTATTGGGCTGGTACATGGACGCATGAAAGCGAAGGAAAAAACCCATGTTATGGCCAGTTTCAAGACGCATGAGTTAGACCTACTGGTCGCAACTACCGTCATTGAGGTCGGTGTGGATGTGCCGAACGCCAGCCTCATGATTATCGAAAACCCTGAACGTCTGGGCTTAGCGCAACTGCATCAATTACGCGGGCGGGTTGGTCGCGGCAGCGCCCGCAGTCATTGTGTGTTGTTGTACAAAAACCCCTTATCATTCACCAGCAAGCAACGCATTCAGGTATTACGTGATAGCCAAGATGGCTTTTACATTGCCGAGCAAGACCTACAAATTCGCGGTCCGGGCGAGATGCTCGGTACTCGCCAAACTGGCCTACAGATGCTGCGCGTTGCCGATCTCATGCGCGATGCCGAGCTACTGCCGCAAGTACAGACCATGGCAGAGCAGCTTTGGTATCAGCGACCCCATGCGGTCGAACCCTTGATTCAACGCTGGCTCGGCGATGCCGAACGGTTTGCCTCTGTTTGATTTGTCATTTCCCACCAGCATCCGAATCCTCGACTATAGTTAGGTTTACGATTTAACTTAACTGAAAGGACTCCCGCTATGTCAGCCATACCCGCAGCGGTGCTAAAAGTACTTGACGACTGGCATATCACCTACAGTCATACCGACGACCAAGAATTGTTCGACATTATGCAAAGCAATCCTCCAGCGTCATATTCATCCAAGGTCGCTAACGTTGTGTTCTTGAAAGATGATCTGGGCAAAATTCAGGTCGTTATTCCCGGCAACCGTATACTCGACCTTAGCCAACTGTCATTAGCCTTTGGTCGCCAATTTATTGCGCTCACGCAAAAAGAGCTGGATCGCTTAAAAGAACAGTACGGTCTTGATGAGATGCCCGCGCTACCGCAGCTAACATCGCTCGAAAGCATGGTCGACGAGGCTTTATTAAAGCAAGAGGAACTCTTCATTGTGTCGGGTGCCAGTCATGAGTGGCTAAAACTATCGATGGGGCAATTTAAAGCACTCACCACTAGCTCGCATATTGGTTGCTACACCGCACCTTTGCAGCCAGAAGTCCTTGGCAATAATGCCGAGCAAGACCTTGATGATGTCAATTCAGCGATTCGCCAATTCACCCCGATACGTATTCGTCAACGCCTAGAGGAAACCCTCGACTTACCGCCACTGCCTGAAACCGCGCGGCGCATTATTGAACTAAGAGTCGATCCAAATACTGATACGAAATCCTTATCGCACACGGTGGAATTAGATCCTGGGATGTCAGCGCAAGTGATTAGCTGGGCTCGTTCTCCATACTACGGTGTGCGCGGCGAAGTAAAAACGGTTGAAGAAGCCGTTATTCGCGTACTCGGATTTGATCTAGTCATCAACCTAGCACTCGGACTAGCGCTAGGGCGCACATTGGCAGTACCAAAAGAAGGTCCGCATGGCTATGCACCCTTTTGGCAGCAAGCCATCGTTACCGCGACTTTGTGTGGTGAGCTGGTTAAACGAATGCCTGCTAAGCACCGCCCAAGTCAAGGTCTAGCTTATTTATGCGGCTTATTGCATAACTTCGGCTTCTTAATTTTGGGGCAGGTATTTCCACCACAATTTTCGCTGGTCAATCGCCATATCGAAGCCAATCCGCACATCAACCGCGTTTATGTTGAGCGTTATCTGCTCGGTATGACGCGCGAACAGTGCGCCGCTTGTTTAATGCAACAATGGCAAATGCCCGAAGAGCTAGTGACCGCCATTCGCCAGCAGCACAATCCGAAATACAATGACGAACATGCGATATACGCCAACATACTTTACGTAGCCATTCGCAGCTTACGCCGTCATGGCTTTGGTGATGGGCCATTCGAGCAACCACCAATGGCTATGCTCGATGACATTAATCTCAGCGAAGAAGCCGTCGATAAGGTGACTCAAGCGGTATTAGAACGTATAGATGATCTGAATGAACTGGTGAGTATGCTCAATCAAACGCGTTAGCTTTAGCTGAGCGCCGAGAAGCAAAAAAGCGGATAACTCATCCGCTTTTTTTATGAGTATGTTTTACAAAATACTGAGCTTAGATTCTGACTGTTGCAGCCAGTGTTGCAACCCTGGCGTCTGCCATTGAGCAATTAACTCTCGTAATTGTTCATTGCTAGTATGGCGGTGCACATAAAATAGAAATTCACGAGTTTGAGTTTGCGTCTTTTCAGCCCAATTTGCTTCCGGTTGCCAATCACTCAAATGCTTCTGCAATACGGGGTAAGCAACCTTACGAGCAAGTACCATCATAGATGAAAAGTGCTGCACCTCATCCAATTGTGTAATCAAATCAGATCGAGATAGCGCGGGCGCTTGAGTACGTAGCCGCGCCATATAATCGCGAAAATCAGCGCTATTTTGCGACGCAATTGCTTCCAGCTCCAAAGTCCGAGCGCGCTCAACGGATGGCGCCGCTAGGGCAGCAAGAATTTCTTGCTGTTGTTCATCACTCAGAGAGTCAAACTCACTACGTAATATCCGTTGGACATTTAATGGCGTCCAACGTAGAGCAAGGCCACCAGCAACATCGTATTGACGGCCAATAGGAACAGAACGAAGATTCAACACCTGTTGCGTCACATGACGTACTTGCTCGGCTAGGCCGTTTAATCCTGAAAGTCGAATCGCATCACCAGCAAGATCAATCGTCTCTAATGGCGTTTCGATATCCGCACTAGCGGCAAGTACCGATGATGAATTGACGGGATAAAACGTTGGCGCTGTCGATTGCACTGGCGCTGCGGCATAAACACCGACGGACAGCAGCAATCCACTCAATACGCCGACCGTCCGACTATGTACTACTGGCATAACCCTACCTTAATTTATGAAGAAGCCTGTCGGTCATAATAGCAGGCCTCATCGAGAGCACCTTCACTGTGGGCAACCACCACAGAAACCATCGCATCACCCGTGACATTAACCGCAGTGCGAATCATATCTAACAAGCGATCGACACCGATAATCAAAGCGATCCCTTCAACCGGCAAACCAACCTGCTGCAAGACCAAAGCCAAAGTCACCAAACCAACCCCCGGCACACCGGCAGTACCGATTGAGGCCAATGTTGCAGTGACAATCACCATCACAAAATTACCCATGGTAAGTTCTAAACCAAAGGCCTGAGAAATAAAGACAGTGGCAACGCCCTGCATGATCGCAGTGCCGTCCATATTGATCGTCGCGCCCATCGGCAGTGCAAACGATGCAACCCGTTTTTGCACACCTAAATCCTCCTCCACTGCCTTCATAGTGATAGGCAAAGTCGCGTTACTCGATGCAGTACTAAAGGCAAATAACTGCACATGACTCATTTTAGCGAGAAAGATAAAGGGAGAAAGCCCAGTAAAGACACGTAAGATAAGTGGATAAACGATCAGGCCATGAATCAATAAGACAGCAATCACAGTCAGCATATAAACAGCAAGATCGCTAATAGTGCCCAAACCTTGTTTGGCAAACAACACAAATAACACACTGAATACACCATACGGCGCGAACTTCATTAGTAATGAAATCAAGGTCATCAGAACTTCATTCCAGTCGTTAAACTGGTGACCGATACGCTCTCCTGCAACCCCGCTACGACCGAGAGCCAAGCCAATAAGCAATGCAAAAACAATGACTTGTAACATATTGCCCTCAACCATCGCCTTAAACGGATTGGTTGGGAAAATATTCACTAACACATCCAGCAGAGGTATAGCGGCAGGCGCTGAGAATCTTGTCTCGGTGACTAAGTCGATGCCCTGTCCTGGGCCAATGAGAGTCGCCATCGTCAACGCAATCGTGATAGCAATCGCCGTCGTCACGAGATATAGGAGAATGGTTTTAAGGCTTAACCAACCAAGTGTGCTCTGATCCCTTAAGTGACAAACACCACAGACCAAAGAGACAAAGACCAAAGGAACAACCAGTAATTTTAAGCTGGCCACGAAGATCTTACCGGCAAGAGCAACAACACCACTGAGAAGGACATCATCAAGAATGTAGCGCAGAGGCTCGTAGAGGTTGGGCATCGCCAGCAGCTGCTGAGCTAGTCCGCCAAGGAGTATCGCCGCGACCATCGCCAGCAGAATCTGCTTTGTGAGTGTCATGGTACGATCTCCTAGGGGTGAAATGAATTTACTTTTTCGGCTTAAGATATTTACTGATACCTTGGAACCACATAACCAACGATAGATCGCCGCTAATGATCACATCTTTATCCTGAATCGCTTTCATAAAGGCATTAGGATTTTTCGACGTTAATACTTTTAATCCAACATCAGTATCACGAAAGGCAATAGTAAATGCCGGAGACTTATGGGCTTTACCTTTACTACGTATTGTATTGTTGAGCACGCGGTACTGACGCACCAAAGTCCCATCAACAGTTTGTAACTGGAAGGCAAAATCCTTGCCTTCTAATTGCTGGCGGAAGTCTGGACTCTTCTTAGCAGCCTTCTTCATTAACAGCGCCAGCGCCCAGAGTAACAGGCGAAACTTGATCATGACAAACGATCCTCAGGAAAATTAAGGGCGTGATTTTGCCAGAACTGGCACGATTTGTAACAGTCCTTCTACACCAATACGGCGCAAATGTTGACGATTACGTTCGGGAATGCGCTCTGGATGACTCACTTGTAACAAAGCCGCTTCGATATCAGCCTCACGAATTAAGTGCAGCATCGGGTATGGCGAACGGTTACTGTAGTGACTCGCGTCAGCTTCGTCTTCACCTTCAAATAAATATTGGGGATGAAACGTCGCCAGTTGAATAAAGCCTTCGTACCGCATTTGGGCTAACAGGTTGTCGCAAATAGCCGTCCAATTCCAATATTCATCGAAATCAGGAAAGACGTTGGGCATAACAAAAAGAGCGGTAGGTAGCTCAGCGGGATCGGCTTCTGCAACGCGTTGTAATAAATCCATAAACGCAGCGGTGATATCACCAGCATCAGAAGAATCACAAACCTCTATTAGAAGGGAGTCAAAAACGGGACGGGCGAAGGGGCAAAGCCCCTCGCCAATCACCATGCGACTGACCCACTCACGGGTCAGCGCTTGGGGAGTATTCGTGCTTATTGCACGATCTCCTTCAAACCTTTACCGGGCTTGAACGCAGGCACTTTGGCGGCTGCAATTGTGATAGGAGCACCTGTCTGAGGGTTTTTACCCTGACGCTCTGCTCGGTTACGTGCTTCAAATGTACCAAAACCAATCAAAGTAACTGAATCGCCTTCGCCCAATGCTTTAGCAATTTGATCGGTCACAGCATTCAGTACTTCAGCCGCTTTTTCTTTGGTTAGATCCGCTTTTTCAGCAATGGCGGCTGCCAGTTCTGGTTTACGCATAATGCTTATCCTTATCTATTTTTATTCATCTCACGGGATGAGGAAACAATCGAAACTTACGGCAGGATGGCCGGAAGTTCTTTGTTGAGTGCTACTTTATTCATTACCTTGGCTCCGGTCAAAGCGTAACCCAGTAAATCTCCCGCTTCGTTGCGGAATTCAGCCTGAACATCGGCACCGTCGCGTTCAACAATCCAACGTCCCGCACTATCGGGGGCTGCCGGAGAAACCACCACAGGAACCACTGGGGTTTTTACCGTTACCGGCATAACACCATAGCTTACTTCTGTTGGCGTACCCGTTAAGGTCTTTGCCAGAGCACGGGCACCTGCCATCAATGGCAAGACGTACAACAACACGCGTCCTTCAATTTCAGCACAGTCACCTAAGGTGTATACATCCGCTTCACTGGTTTGCAGCAAGCGGTCAGCAACAATACCGTGATTCACTTGGATACCAGCTTTCACCGCTAAGTCTAAACGTGGGCGCAAGCCAATCGCAGAAACAACGACATCCGCGGCAACGGTAGTACCATTGCTTAAATGAGCCACAACACCTTCGCCGTCACGGTTAATGCGAGTAACCAAGGGGCCTAGATGAAATTTAACCCCCAAACCTTCCAGCCCTTCTTGCACCGCGTTAGCAGCTTCTGTAGGCAGTAACGTTGGCAAGATATGCTCACATGGCGCAACCACTTCAACCTCAAAACCACCATTGGCCATGTCATTGGCAAATTCGCAGCCAATTAAACCAGCCCCCATCACCAGCACACGCTTTTTACCATCAGCAAGCGCACGAAAGCTGGCGTAGTCTTCCAAATCATTGATAGAAAAGACGCGATCAGCTCCGTCACCCTCCGTGCGCGGACGAATCGCTTCGGCACCCCATGCCAATACCAGCTTGCTATAGCTAATCGGCTCTTCACCAACAAATACCTTGTGGTTTGCCGTATCGATTTTCGTCACACTGGTGTGAGTTCGAATCACGATATTCAGCTGTGCCGCCATATCCGCAGCACTGCCCATCGCTAACTCATCAGCGCTTTTGTTTTTACCAAAACCGGTTGACAACATTGGCTTTGAGTAATTGCGCCCATCATCCGCAGTGATCATGATGATCTCTTGCTCAGGTGCCAACTTACGCAGCTCTTTGACGAGGTTATATCCCGCCAGTCCGGTACCGATTACTACGAATGGGGCTGTGCTATTGCTCATAATATCTTCCGATTTTGTTTCTCAGGGGAACATTAAAGTACGGCTAAAACGCGGAGAAAGTGGCCACAGAATGCAACCACTCTTCGATCATTCTTAAATTTCAACCATTTCAAAATCTTCTTTACCGACACCGCAGTCTGGGCAGATGAAATCAGCAGGAACGTCTTCCCAGCGTGTACCCGGCGCGATTCCTTCTTCTGGAGCACCTTCAACTTCATCATAAATCCAGCCACAAACAACACATTGCCACTTTCTCATACAGGGAACCTATAAGGTAACTATTAACAAAGGCGGTAAAACTACTCATGACGGACGATAAAATCAACGGTCTTTTCAGGGCACAGAACAATGAGACCGCTATATTAACCTAACCAATTGGCATTTAATGCGCTTTATTTAATCGTCGAACGACTGTAATAACACCCAGTTATCGCTAGAATGACGAACCTCAAGCATCACTTACTTTATGCCCAGCTCGGACGATAACGCGTATTTGAACCCTTGACCTTAATGCTGCGTTTTATTAGGAATCATCTTGATTAATACAACCGTCATTTCCCAGAAACTCGACGATGTATGGCCATCTTGGCGCGCTTGGATTGCCATCACTCGCCTCGACAAACCGATAGGCTCTTATCTATTGCTGTGGCCAACTCTGTGGGCGCTATGGATCGCAGCAGAAGGGGTTGCGAACGCTAACAACATCATCATATTTGTTGTGGGCGTCTTCCTTATGCGTTCGGCAGGTTGCGTGATCAATGATATTGCCGACCGTAAAGTGGATGGCCAGGTGGAACGCACCAAAGACCGTCCTCTCGCCACTGGAGAGCTATCAACGAAACATGCCATCATCGGTTTTGTTGTGCTCTGCTCATTGGCTTTTATGCTCGTGTTATTTACCAACACGTTAACAATCTACTTGTCGTTTGCGGGTGCAGCACTAGCGGCGATTTATCCCTTCATGAAACGCCATACACACCTGCCGCAGGTGTTTTTAGGCGCGGCATTTTCTTGGTCTATTCCTATGGCATTTGCCGCCCAAGCCGATGCCTTACCGCCTGTGGTATGGTTGCTGTATACCGCTAATTTAGCTTGGACTGTGGCTTACGATACTCTCTATGCCATGGTCGATCGCGATTGCGATATCAAAATTGGAGTGAAATCCACTGCCATATTATTCGCTGAACTCGATCTCGTTATGATTGGACTGCTGCAAGTGATTAACCTAACGTGCTTATGGCTAGCCGCTGGTCAACTAGCACTTACTTGGCCTTTCTACCTCGCACTCGCCTTCGGTGCACTCTTTCTGGCTTGGCAGTTATGGAACGTACGCAGTCGTTCACGCAAGGAATGTTTTACCGAATTCCGTCGCAGTCACTGGTTTGGTCTCATTATTTGGTTAGGTTTGGTCGGGCATTACGCACTCGTTAGTCCAGCAAAACCTTAGTTATCCAAATATAAATGCTATTTTTACCAATTTTCATAACTAAACAGCGCTAATTGCAAATCCTTTGGTTGCTGTCATATCTCTGTAACATTGACTGAGTGTAATAAGCCTGCAACAACTCATAAGAAGCTGGCATGACTATGACAACAGCAGGCAAGACGGTTCTAATCGTCGATGATGAAGCATCCATTCGCGAGATGATCGCCGTGGCTTTAGAAATGGCAGGCTATCAATGCCTAGAGGCATCTAATGTGCAGGATGCGCACTCAATGGTAGTTGATCACCGTCCCGATATGATTTTGCTCGACTGGATGCTCCCAGGTACCAGTGGTGTTGAGTTCGCGCGGCGTTTAAAACGCGATGAAAACACCGCAGAGCTACCGATCATTATGCTCACCGCAAAAAGTGAGGAAGACAACAAGGTTCAGGGGTTAGAAACCGGCGCCGATGACTACATCACTAAGCCCTTCTCGCCTCGGGAACTGGTTGCTCGACTAAAAGCCGTATTGCGTCGAGCCACACCACAAGGTGTCGAAGAAGCGATTGAAGTTAGCGGACTGGTTCTTGATCCCGTTTGTCATCGCGTTATGTCGTTCAGCAAACCAATTGAAGTCGGCCCGACAGAGTATCGACTACTGCAATTCTTCATGACTCATCAAGAGCGTGCATATTCGCGTGCGCAACTGCTTGATCAAGTTTGGGGCGGTAACGTCTACGTGGAAGAGCGCACCGTCGATGTCCACATTCGCCGACTACGCAAAGCACTTGGCGAAGCGCACGAACACCTAATCCAAACCGTGCGAGGCACGGGTTATCGCTTCTCCACAAAAGCGTCTTAATGCCATGACGCTAGCGTGGCGCAGGGAGATGCGCCTAATTTTGCTATGCCTTTTTACCGCAGGTGGTATTGGCTACTGGTTACATCAGCCCGGCTATGCTCTTGCCATTACGCTATTACTATTTCTCGCTTGGAATATGTGGCAGTCGCTGCGCATTATGCGTTGGTTTCAACAACCCGACATGCAATCTCTACCAGAGAGTATTGGTTTATGGGGACGTATCTTCTATGAGACTCGACGCTTACAAAAACGTAGCCTCAGCCACCAGCAGCGCCTAAAGGGCATTATCAATCGGATTCAAGACTCCACCGCCGCCTTACAAGACGCCGTACTCATGGTGGATCGCCATGGTAATTTAGAATGGTGGAATCAAACTGCGGAGCGATTTTTAGGACTAAAAAACCCTGCAGATGTGAATCAGCCCATTACTAATTTGATTCGCAACCCCGAATTCCGCCGCTACTTCACTGACATTGATTACAATGAGCCTCTGACCATTCCATCCCCCGCTCGACGCGGTATGCATCTCGAATTCAACATTACCTTATTTGGTCGTAATGATCGCTTAATCGTTGTTCATGATGTCACCCGCCTCGTGAATCTAGAACAAATGCGCAAAGACTTTGTGGCTAACGTTAGCCATGAGCTGCGCACACCACTCACAGTACTCAGCGGCTATATTGAAACAATGGATATGCAGGCCGAGATGCTGCCGCCACGATGGGGACGAATGCTGTCGCAAATGGCGCAACAAAGCCAACGCATGGAGCATTTGATTCGCGATTTATTAACCTTATCGCGGCTTGAAACAGCACAACATGAACCGCCAAAGTTAGTGGTTATTCCGGGGCTATTGAGCAGTATTATCAATGATGCAAAAGCCGTCAGCAGCGAACGCGGACACCAAATAATACTGTCGATTGAATCTGAGTACAGTCCTTTGGGCTATTACGATGAATTACGCAGCGCATTCTCTAACCTTGTGGTGAATGCGGTGAAATATACCCCCGACAATGGCCATATTGATGTGCGCTGGTATGAGCGAGACGGCTTTGTCTGTTTAGCCGTCATTGATGATGGCATAGGCATTGCCGACCATCATATTCCACGCTTAACCGAACGCTTTTATCGTGCCGATCCAAGCCGCAACCAAGCAACAGGAGGAACAGGCCTAGGGCTAGCCATCGTAAAGCATGTATTACTACGTCACGATGGCGACTTACTCATTGAAAGTGAGGTTGGTAAGGGCAGTAGGTTTTGCGCGCGAATCCCATTACATCGTTGTCGCTTGGTGGTGGACTAACGAGGTAAGAGACCAGTGCGAGCAAGCATCACTTTGACGCTTTAGCGAACTCGAGCAATAAAACGTGACAGGGTA